>JAEEGH010004746.1_pt1 | contig 34596 bp, 29 predicted proteins | sample 9134181 | NCBI WGS metagenome assembly JAEEGH01 (sample SAMN16246544, study PRJNA631951) | gut metagenome | biome: gut microbiome; feature: rumen; material: DP-attached | host: Bos | place: Iran: Karaj | collected 2018-10
AGAATGAGCGCATGGAACTGGACGCCTTTGACGATTACTGGGGCGGCCGCCCGGCCAGCAAGCATGTGACGATCCGCGCCATCAGCGACCTGGACGCCTCCTCCATGGCCCTGCAGAAGGGCGAGCTGGACGCCTGCTACGGCTTGTCCTATGACAGCCGTGACCTCTTTGACGGCGTCGGCGGCTTCAAGATCTCCCAGGCCGCCACCTCCCGCGTTTACAAGATCTACTTCAACCTCGCTCATGACTTCACCTCCGACCCCAACTTCCGCAAGGCGGTGGTGATGGCCGTGGACAAGGCCAGTTATGCCAACGTACTCATCAACGGCGCCGGCACCCCCACCAAGGCCACCTTCCCCGAGGCGGCCGCCTTCGGCAAGGACGCGCCCATGACCAACGTTCCCGACTTTGACATGGACGGCGCGAGAAAGCTGCTGGCCGACAGCGGTTACAAGGACAGCGACGGCGACGGCATTCTGGATAAGGACGGCAAGAAGGTTTCCCTGGAGATCATCACCTACGGCCGCACCGGCCTGCCCCAGTCCAGCCAGGCGCTGCAGTCCGCCCTGCGCGAGCTGGGCATCGACGCCTCCTTCGAGCAGCTCTCCAGCACCGAGGAGCGCGGCCATGCCGGCACTTTTGACCTGAGCGTTTACGCCGAGGTCACCCTGCCCACCGGCGACCCCTTCTCCTACATGATGAACAACTACAAGACCGGCGGGACCCAGAACTTCGGCGGCTACAGCAACGCCCAGGTGGACGCCCTGCTCGAGCAGCTCTCTGCGGAATATGACCCGTCCGAGCGGGCGGAGCTTGCCTCCCGGATCGACCAGATCGTCCTGTCCGACAACTCCATCTGCAACATGTTCCATCTGAATATGTTCATGGCCATGAAGGACAGCGTGGAAGGCCTGACCCAGTCCCCGGTGGACTATTACCACATCACTTATCAGACCTGCGTGAAGTAAGGACTGCTTCGCAGTCATGGTATCTGCGTATCCCGCCCCTCCGGGGCGGGGCGCATCAATCAAAGGAGACCTTGCCATGGAACGCACAAGACTCCTGGACGTGACGAACCTGTCCGTCCGGTATCCTGGCGATCATAAAGTGATCCTGCGGGATGTCGATCTGACCCTCTGGTCCGGGCAGATCACCTGCGTGATCGGGGAAAGCGGCTGCGGCAAATCCACCCTGCTCAACTCCGTGCTCCAGCTCCCCGGGCGCGTCGCCATCGATCGCGGCGACGTGACCTATCGGGGCACCAGTCTGAAGTCGCTGAGCCGGGAGGAGATGCGAAAAATGCGCGGCTGCGGCATCGGCGTGGTGTTTCAGGAGCCGGGCGCGTCGCTCAACCCCATCCGGAAGATCCACGTCCAGTTCTATGAGGCCATGTGTGCCCATGGCAAGGTCACCCGTGCGCAGGCGCGGGAAAAGGCGTCAGCGATCCTGCGGAACCTCGAGTTCCCGGATCCAGACCGTATTCTGGACAGCTGTCCCGCACAGCTGTCCGGCGGTATGAACCAGCGGGTGGCCATCGCCATCGCCATGGCGCTGGACCCGGATATCCTTCTGGCGGACGAGCCCACCAGCGCGCTGGACGTCACAGTACAGGCGCAGATCGTGGAGGAGCTCATCCATCTGCGCGACACGTACCATACCTGCATTCTGATGATCACCCACAACATGGGCGTTGTGGCAAAGATGGCGGACATGGTCGCCGTGATGTACGGGGGAAGGATCATCGAATACGGTCCCCGGACGGAGGTGCTCTACCATTCCGCCCACCCCTATACGAAAGCCCTGATGGCGGCCATCCCCAAGCTGGATGGGATCCCGCCCAAGGGGATCCCCGGGAAAAAGCAGGACGTTTTCCCGGAAATCGGCTGCGGCTTCGCGCCGCGCTGCGCGTGCGCACTGCCGTCGTGCAGCGAATGCGTCCTGGAAAAACACTATCTGAACGAGGAACACTGGACGCTTTGTACGGAGGTGAAAGGCCATGCCGACACCGGTGCTTGAGGTCGAGCACGTCACCAAAACCTTCCGCGAGCGCGGCGGCAGGGTGTTCAAGGCGGTGGACGATCTCTCTCTGACCGTGATGGAGGGAGAGAGCGTCGGCGCCGGGGGCGAGAGCGGCTGCGGTAAAAGCACCCTTGCCAGAATGATCACCTGTCTGATCCGCCCCAGTAGCGGGACCATCCGCTTCTGCGGCGAGGACATGGGCGCAAAAAGCGGCTCAAAACTGCGCAAAGCGTATCAAAATATGAAAATGATCTTTCAGGAGCCCCGCTCCTCCTTCGATCCCCGGCTGACCCTGGGCCAGAGCATACAGGACGCGCTGAAAAGCGTCATGCCCGGTAAGCGGAAACGGGACGAGGAAGTGAAGCGCCTTCTGCATGAGGTGGGGCTGGATCCGGCGTTTGCCGCCATGTACCCCCGGCAGGTCAGCGGCGGGGAATGCCAGCGGGCGGCCATCGCCCGCGCCATCGCGCAGAAGCCGAAACTTCTCATCTGCGACGAGGCGACCAGCGCGCTGGACGTCTCCGTGCAGGCCCAGGTGCTGGAGCTGCTGAACCGGATCAAGGAGCAGAACAACATCGCGTTTCTCTTTATATCCCACGATCTGGCACTGGTCAGCAGCTTCTGCAGTCGGACCTATGTGCTCTATCGCGGCGCCGTTGTGGAGCAGGGGGAGACGGCGCAGATCATTCAGCATCCCGCGGAGGACTATACGAAACGGCTTTTGGCCTCCGTTCTGACCGTGGAGGGAATCAATGGAACAGACAACGCAGGAACAGATCAATGCGCAGTGGAGCGTGTTGTCGGATAATTTCAACAACTATGTCTGCGAAGAGCTGCGGACGGACCGGCCGGCGGAGTGGCGGAAGATCATAGAACAAAACGCCCCGCCTGTCCGGCCGCTGCGGATCCTGGACGCAGGATGCGGCCCGGGATTTTTCTCGGTTGTGCTTGCGAAGGCAGGGCATACCGTCACCGGGATCGACGGCTCGGAGGGGATGCTCGCCTTCGCACGGCAAAACGCCGCGGCGCACGGCGTGTCGCCGGAGCTTCTGCAGGGAGACTTCGGACATCTGCCGTTTCCGGACGGCGCCTTCGATCTGGTGGTCAGCCGCAACGTGACGCATATTATCCGTGATCATCTGGCGGTGTACGGCGAGTGGTTCCGGGTACTGAGGCCCGGCGGCGTGCTGCTGATCTTCGACGCGAACTGGCACCTGCCATATCAGCCCGGCCCGATCCGGGAGGAGGCGATCCGCCGGGAGCGGGAGACGCTGGAAAAATACGGCCGCGGTTACACCTACGACGGCTCTTATGAGTACATCGACAGCGCGCTGGAGCCGGACAATTACAAGGTCTTCGGCATGGCGACCCGCCCGGATTTTGATTACGGCGTGCTCCGGCAGCTCCCGTTTGTCAACATCTCCTTTGAGCGGGACGTGACGGAAAAGCTCTGGAGCGAAAAAGAAAAACTGGCCTATGCCGCGACGCTGCTGTTTCTGCTGCGGGCGGAGAAGCCAGTTGACTGAGGAGAAAGCGGATGGACAGAGATCAGAAAACGATCAACGCGCAGTGGTCAAAAAGCGCGGAGAACTATAATAAAATCATCCATGACGAGCTCGCCAGCTTCCGCGTGGCGGGCTGGCAGAGGCTGATCGCGGCGCAGGTGGGAAAGCGGACGGGGCTGAAGGTGCTGGACTGCGGCTGCGGCCCGGCATTTTTCACGATCATACTCGCCAAAGCGGGCTATCGCGTGACGGGGATCGACGCCGCGGCCGGGATGCTGGAAAAGGCGCGGCAAAACATTGCGGAATACGGCGTGAAAGCCGACATTCTGGAGATGGACTGCCACGCCCTGCAGTTTCCGGAGAACAACTTCGATCTGGTGGTCAGCCGGAACGTGACCCACACCCTGCGCGACTATGTGCAGGTCTATTCCGAGTGGCTGCGGGTGCTGAAGCCGGGCGGGACGCTGCTGATCTTTGACGCCAACTGGCATCTGCCCCAGGCGTCGGACGAACTGTTCCGCGAAAGCGCGGAGCGGGAGCGGAAGGGCATCGAGCTTTACGGCTCGGATTTCAGCGGGAACACCGTCTTTGATGACAACGCGGAGTTTGCCGAGAAGAAACGGCATGCGCACCCTCTGGGCGATCTGATGCGCCCGGACTGGGACTGCGGCATCCTCCGCGCCGTCGGCTTTCAGGACATCACCTATGATCGGGACATCACCGGCCCGCTCTGGGACGACAAGGAAAAGCTGATCTACGGCAACACGCCCATGTTCATGGTGCGGGCCGTCAAGCCGGAGACAACATAGAAAACAGTGCGGCGCTTGCGATATTATTTGCAAGGAAGTCTGGACATGCGGCCATCAAACGTACTGCATTCGGTGGATGGGGTGTGAAAGAATATGCTGGAGAAAATGAAATCATTCGCTGTGATCACCGAATGATGTGGTATAATTCACATGGAAATAGTTTTTCGGAGGAGAAATCAAAATGTGGTTCTGGCTTGCGCTAGGGTCCGCGCTGTTTGCGGCGCTGACCAGCATTCTGGCAAAGATCGGGATCGAGGGTGTCGGCTCCAACCTGGCCACCGCGATCCGGACGATGGTAGTTTTAGTCATGGCGTGGGGCATGGTGTTCCTGACAAATCAGCAGGCGGGTCTGAAGGAGATCGGCACAAAAAGCTGGATCTTTCTGATCCTCTCCGGGCTTGCCACCGGCGCGTCATGGCTCTGCTATTACCGGGCGCTGCAGCTTGGCGAAGCCTCTAAGGTCGTGCCGATCGACAAGCTGTCCGTTGTGATCACGCTCATGCTCGCTTTCGTTTTGCTGCATGAAAAATTCACAGGCAAGTCATTGCTTGGCTGTGTGCTGATCGGCGCCGGGACGCTTCTGATGGTTCTGTAAGCGCCTATTCCCCAAAAATCAACAATTATATGCATTTGGGGAATAATCCGCAGCGCAAAATGCGGCAAGCGCACACTTCGCACTTGCCGCATTTTGCCGGATTAGTTGCAGATCAATTCTGTATTGATAGTTTCTTCTACACGCTCCCGGACGTTGTTCATCCGCTGCACCCATTCCATCTGGTTTCTGGCCTTTAAGTCCTCTGTGATGCGCTCGCGGGCGGCATACTGCCTGATCAACAGATCAAACATCTCGCTGGCTGCCCGGTCAATCTCCTCCAGGTGGGAGTTCAGTTTTCCGCTGAGAAGCATGCCAGTGTAGATTCCGTCATGGTGCTTCCGCAGGTAGTTGCGGCGGCGAAGCCCCCAGATCCCGATGCAGGGGCTCTCCGGCGGGAGCAGGTCGGGGAGCAGATAGTCTCCCTCCTGGTGATAGCTGAGATTCAACAAAGCGTTTGTCCTCCAATCATGTCATATTTCAAATGGCCCGCAGGCGGGTCGGAATATGGCCTTGACCCATAATCTGACCCATAACAGATTGGACAGGCGAAAACAGAATAGACAGATTGTTCAAATCATCCCGGATTTCAAAACATAACGGTATGGAATGGACAGAAAATGTTATAAAAAACGTGACTTTTGCCTTTCGAGTCTTGTATCGTCCACCAAAGAGAAACCTTGGAATTGCAGTAATTCCAAGGTTTTTTCTGTGTCCAAAACGTCGATTTATCCATATTTTTATCCATATTACAACAGTATAAAAGGCAGATAAAATGGTAAATGCGAGCAAAAAAATAAATCCCGCCTCGAATCGTGAGGCGGGATCATGATACATTTTTCACACTGGGATTGATGCTGCGGATGAAGTTTTCCATATGCTCCGCGCTGGTTTTCTTCGTCCTCTCGGAGCTGTGTCCGTACTTTTCAAGGGTGAATCCTGGGGTAGCATGGCCTAGGTTCTCCTGTAGCGTTTTCACGTCGTCGCCGCTTTCCAAGGCTATCATCGCATATGTATGCCCTTACGGTATAATAACGACAAACCGGAAGAATCCCGTATTTTCAAGGGTTTTCAAGGTTTCAAGCCTGATTTTTGATCCTTTTCCAACCCAAAAATCAAGCCGCGAGAATTGTCGAACCGTAGGGGGTGTTTCATTAACGACAAATAATTTCATAGCGGCCGGGGCATCTCCCGGCACCCTGCGGGCGTTTCAATCTGCTTATCAAGCAATTTGAAACGCCCTTTTTTCATGCCCAAAAACAAGAGAACAGACAAGGAGGAAACGATATGCCAACCGAAACCTCCCCGCCCAAGCGGGGAAGAAAGCCGAAACAGCCTGCGCCGGTGGAGCCGATGCAAACCACGGAGCAGATCGTCCGTATTCCGCTGATCGAGCTGCACCCTTTCCCGGATCACCCCTACGGCATCCGGGAGGATCAGGCCATGCAGGACACGGTGGACAGCGTAAAGCAGAATGGCGTCGTGGTCCCGGCTATCGTCCGGCCCCGCGCCGAGGGCGGCTATGAGATCGTCGCCGGACACCGGCGCAAGCTGGCCTCCGAGCAGGCGGGCTTCACGGATATGCCCTGCATCATCCGAAACCTCACCGACGACGAGGCCATCATTCAGCTTGTGGATTCCAACGCCCAGCGCGAGGACGTGCTGCCGAGTGAACGGGCCAAAGCCTACAAGATGCGGCTGGAGGCCATCAAGCGCACGGCAGGCAGACCGAGAAAGGAGATTTCGGACAACGAACCCCTTTCAGAAAATGTGCCGAATAATTCGGCGAATTTCCGCAGCGACGATGAAGTGGGAAACGTCGATGGAATCAGCGGCGATACCGTCCGAAACATCATCTCCCTCAACAACCTGGTCCCGGAGCTGATGCAGATGGTGGACGATAAGAAAATCTCCCTGACGCCCGCCTATCAGATCGCCGCGCTGACGGAACCGGAGCAGCGCCTCTTGCTGGAAACCATCGACAGCGAGCAGGCCACGCCCTCGGTGTCCCAGGCCCAGCGGATGCGGAAGCTCAGTCAATCGGGAGAGCTGAACGAGGACAATATGCTCCAGATTATGATGGAGCAGAAAAAACCGCAGAGCTTCAGCATCACCATACCGCTGGACAAGCTCCGTAAATACTTCCCCAAGTCCTACTCCCCCGAAAAGATGGAGGAAACCATCTTCAAGCTGCTGGACCAGTGGCTGAAACACCGTCAGCGGAGCGCGGAGAGATAAAACCTCATATTGGACAGTACGCCGGACAGTTCTTTGCTGCCCGGCTTTTTTGCTGCCCGAAATCAAACCTGAAAAGGAGTTTTGAGCTATGAAACGTCCCCTTGCATACATCACCGCCCCCTGGAGCGACAATCGCAGCGACAACGAGGAAAACGCCGCCCGGTATTGCCGGCAGGTCTATGACGCCGGGTACACGCCCGTCTGTCCTATGATGCTGTTTTCCGCTTTTCTGAAAGACGGCATCCCCCAGGAGCATAAGGACGGGCTGGATATGGCGAAGGACTTTCTGCGCCGGTCCCATGTGCTGGTGGTCTGCGGCAGCACCGTCACGGAGGCCATGAAGAATGACATTGCCGTGGCGGAGCGCCTGCACATCACCGCCACCACCCTGGAGGGCATCCTGACCGTCAAGGGCCAGGGCCGCAAGCCCTGCCGATGAAGAATGACGCTGTGATTGTCGGACAGGACCAGCTCGCGGTGGAGCGTTTTATGGACGACACCCGGCACATGGTCATTTTCGATGTGCTGGACCACCGCTGCCCCATCGGGAACAAGGGAGAGCGTATCCGGCTGTTTCTGTCTGACGAGGGCTACAACAACGCCCTGGCCGCCCAGGAGCGCGGCTATATTCGCATCAAAAAACACGCCGCCGTCATCGAGGGCCACATTCTGCCCGACAAGAAGAAAAAGCGGCGGCATTGACCTATGAGGAGGTAATCACTATGAATCGTGCAAATATCTTGAAAAACAGTCTTGCGGCCCTGTTCCGGTCCGGCGCGGACGAGGATCACACCGCTGACGAGATGCTGGAGCTGCTGGAAGGCATCGACTTCCACGCTCTGATGCAGGCTGTCTATTCCATGCGGGAAACAGTCTTTGAGTACCGGGTGGACAGCGACATGGAGAAGGGCTTTGCCTATCGCGGCCCAGAGCTGTTCCCCGGCAAGGCCGTCCTGCTCTACACCGACGACGGATACGGCTGTTATGACGTGGCGCTCCATGAACATGGCTATGAGCTGTGGCTGCTGCCGGACGCCACCTTTGTCGTGGTGTCCCGTGTCCGAACCACCATCGGCAACGACGCCAGCGTGATGGAATACCGCACCATTCGGGGCCTGAATTGGCGCGATGCGGGCATGACCATCGACTTCCTGGAGCTGGCCGACGATCTGGAGGACCTGTGCGCCGCTGTGACGGAGCATGATCTGCCCCTCTATGAGCTGTGAGTGGAAAGGAACGGTGAAACCGAGGCTTTTCCCCTATGCGGGAAAGCAAGCAATCACAAGGGTTTTTCCACGCGGTTTCCCTCTCAGGCGGCAAGGATTCCAGCTATCTTTTGCTCCGTATGATCGAGCGGGGTATGCCCATCGACGCGGTACTGTCCGCTGATACAGGCATGGAGTTCCCGGAAATGTACGACCATCTGGAGAAGATGGACGAGCTGCTTCATCGGGAGCGCGGCATCCACATCACGACGCTGCGGCATCCCAAGGGCTTTGAATGGCTCATGTTCGAGGAACCAAAGCAGAAACCGAAAACGCTGGAAAACCGCGCCCGCCTGGGCATCCCACCCTGCGGCAACGGCTGGCCGGGCATCCGTGTCCGCTGGTGTACCGGCCAGCTCAAGACTCACCTTATCAGCAAGGAGGTCAACCGGCTCAAGCAGGAGAAGAACGCTCTGCACTATGTCGGCATCGCCGCCGATGAAGCGCAGCGGTGCAAGGGAGAGCAATATCCGCTGGTAGATTGGGGCGTTACCGAGGCCCAGGCCCTCCAGGGCTGTTATGACCGGGGCTTTGACTTCGGCGGGCTCTATGAAATCTATCACCGGGCATCCTGCTGGTGTTGTCCGTTCCAGCGGATCGACGAGCTGCGGAAGCTGCGAAAGCATCACCCGGAGCTGTGGGCAAAGCTCATAGAGCTGGATCGGCGGGCGCGGGCGCAATTCGGCCCCGGCCCGCTGGGGCAGTTCAAGAAGAATTGGAGCGTGGATCGTTTGGAAGAACGCTTTGCAACGGAGGACGCCGGTACAGCCTGACGCTCTCCTTGTGTGAAAGGATTGGTGTATATGGCTGTGTTTCGGATCGACAAGACGAAGGACTATACCGTAATGAGCAATTACCATCTGCGGGACAAGCGCCTGTCGCTCAAAGCAAAGGGCCTGCTGTCGCAGATGCTTTCTCTGCCGGAGGATTGGGACTATACGCTTACCGGCCTGGCCTATATCAACCGGGAGAGCAAGGACGCCGTGCGCTCTGCGGTCAACGAGCTGGAACGGTGCGGCTACATCGAGCGCCGCCAGACCACGGATGCGCTCGGCAAGTTCTCCGTCAACGAGTATGTGATCCATGAGTCCCCCGTGGAGCCGAAGGCCGCAGAACCGCCGTCGTCGGGAAATCCAACAACGGTGGAGCCGTCGTTGGATTATCCGTCGTCGGAAAACCCGACAACGGGAAATCCGTCAACGGAAAACCCGTCGTCGGAAAATCCAACGCAATTAAATATAGAAATACAAAATACTCAAAAACAAAAAACTGATCCATCAAATACTCATTCATTCCTTCCTTCGGAAGCGCCCACGCCTGCGGCGGACGGACCGACAGACGGGCGGGAATTGAGAGAGGATATTCGAGATCAGATCGAATACGACTTTCTCGTGACCCCGTTCAACCGTTCCCAGGTGGATGAGCTGGTGGAGATCATGGTGGAGGTCGCCATGAACCGGAGCAAGACCATCAAGATCGGGCGGGATGCGGAGTATCCCGCGTCTTACGTCCGGGAGCGGTTTCAAAAGCTGAACCGGGAGCATATCGAAAAGGTCCTGGACGGCATCAAGGAGAACACCACCCGCGTCTACAACACGAAAGCATACCTGCTGGCGGCGCTGTTCAACGTGCTATCCACCATCGACAACCACTACACCATGCTGGTCAACCATGATTTCTACGGCAAGGATCGGAGTCACTATTACGACTGCGGCCCGGATGAAAGTCTCTGAGCATAGCAAAAGCCCCGCCATCGCTGACGGGGCCTTGCCGTGAGTTCGTATCTACTTGATCCATGCGTCGGCGGCGCTGAAGTTCGCGCCCACATATCCGCTTTCGGCCATCACGGTCCCCAGCATGGAACCGTTGTAGTCAAAGTACATCGTGATCCGGTATCCGGGATTGTCGCGGAGAACATCGGCGGCGAGCTGTTCGGCGCAGCTTTCAATGTAGCTGCGTTCAAAGGACTTCCACCACGCTTTGAAATCCTGGGTCCCAAGGGAGCCGGTGTAGCGGGCGGTAAAAATCTTCTCGCCGCCATAGTTTGTGACCGGCTTTTCCCGGATGGTCCATGCGCCGCTGAAATCCTCGACGCTGGCCGGTGCCTGGGCGCTGCCGTTTACCGTGGCGATCCTGTTCTCCGCATCGTACCCGACCTCCAGCCCGTAGGCTTCTGCCAGCGCCCGGAGCGGCGCGTAGGTGGTCCCGTCGTAAGTGAACACCAGCACGTCGTTTCCGGCTGCATCCTTCGGCTGGAACACCTCGCCGTTGACCAGGACCTTGATGGGATGAATGGTCAGCGTCAGGGAGCCGTCCAAGGCCAGCGCCGTCACCGGCAGGGCCACCAGCAGGAGCGCCGCCGCGACGCCTGCGGCAAAAGAAAACAGTCTGCTTTTCATTGTGAGAACCTCCGTTTTATAGATTTGTCTTTCGACAAAAACAGTCTATCCAGCGACGGAGGAAATCGCAAGGATACGGCGGACGCCCACAAATCTGAAAGGAGCTGCCATGATCCACAAGCACCTGCTCCACCGTTTGGTGGTGCCACCTTAGCACATCCCTCGCTCCGCGGCAGACCGGCCACGGAGCTTTTTTATGCGAAAACCGGCCAACCAAATCTATTTTATGGAGGAAATTTCTTTGAAAACAAACCATTCCAATCACGGCTGTCGCCGTGTTCTCGCGCTTCTCCTGACCTTCCTTATGGTCATGTCCATACTCCCCGGCATGGCCTTTGCTGCCCAGCCCTCGACCTACCGTGACCCCGCCGAGCATTGGATGAACGCCGGGAGCCGCACCAACGAGCTGGACATCAATGCCGTCGTTTCCCATGAGACTTTTTACTGCTACAACTGCAGGCAGTACACGTCCTTCACGATCTGGCGCACCCCGGAATACACCCGCGACGGCCAGACCGCGCTGACGCGGAATGTCAAGTATTCCGATGGGACCACGATTGACGGCGAGGGAACCGGAACGATCCTTGACGGCGATCCCGGCTTCGACGCTTATTACACCGGCTACCACTGGACCAAAGCCTGCTGCGAAAACTGCGGCACAATGAACAGTAACGGCGGTCCAAGCGCCTATGACTATTCCAAAAACGTGTATAACCTTTACGACTGTGCTTCCGGCTTTTCCGAGGCGCTGGACGACGTAGTGACCTATGAATACGCAGACGACACCTACCACACCAAAACCGTGGCGGGCGGTCATTACTGCGAGTTCTGCTTCGGCACGGTCCATACGCACACTTCCACGCTGGAACGCCATACCCTCAATACTGAGGTCAAGGCCCAACTTGACAAGCAGCGTTTCGCCGTCGTGACCACCTGCGCCGACTGCGACTACACCAAGACCGAGTACGTCGCGGCAAAGAGCGTGGTGGCGGACTACTATGGCACGGTGGACGGGCAGGCCCACACCCTGACCGTTTCCGATCTCTCCGAGAGCGGCGTTTCCACAAAAATCCGCTACGGCAACAGCGCCGACGCCTGTACCCTGGTCACGCCGCCCAGCTATACGGAGGAAGGCCAGTACACCGTCTACTACGAGATCACCTACACCTACAAAAATGTGAGCATGACGGAGAACGGCGTGGCCTATGTCTGGCTGCGGGACGATTCCGCACCGCAAATCCCTGTTGGCCCCGGCTGCAACTGCGGCTGCGGCGATCCTGACTGCGACTGTGCGCACGGCAACTGCCCGCATTGCGACGGACATGACTGCTCCAGAGGCGATCACAACTACATCCTCATCGACACCGTGCAGCCGACCTGCACCACCCTGGGCTATGACCGCTATGTTTGCTCCATCTGCGGCACCGTGGATAAGCGCAACTATGTGAACGCCACCGGCCATGCCTATCAGTCCGTCGTGATCCGCGACGCCGACTGTGAGCATCAGGGCAAGACCCTGGAAATCTGCCGGAGCTGCGGCACGGTCAAAGAAACCCTGACCCCCAAGGGCGAGCATCAGTACCGGACCTATAAGGTCGCGGCCACCTGCACCGCCCCCGGCTATACGGTCCGTGAGTGCAGCGTTTGCGGGGACCGGCAGATCACCGACATCACCGCCGTAAAGGGACACAGCTTCGTTTCCACCGTGGTTGCGCCCACCTGCACCACCGGCGGCCACACCCACCATGTTTGCGCCGTCTGCGGCGAGAGCTACTTCGACAGCTACACCGAGGCCACCGGCCACCGCTGGGACGATGGCACGGTCATCAAGGACGCCACCTGCGATGAAGCGGGGATCATTGAGTATCGCTGCCTGAACTGCGGCGTGACCCGGCTGGAGGAGTTTGACGGCGACGGCGACAACTGCGGCGTTTCGCTGACGATGGCGGTCAGCAGCACCCGGAGCGCGGGACACCGCTATTCCGGCGACGTGACGCCGCCCACCTGCACGGAAATGGGCTATACGACCTATACCTGTGTGGACTGCGGCGACAGCTACAAGGGCGAGTACACCGATCCCCTCGGCCACAACTACAAGACCGTGGTGACACGGCCCACCTGCACGACCCTGGGCTACACCACCTACACCTGCGCCCGCTGCGGAGACAGCTACCGGGGCGACTATGTGGAACCCCTGGGCCACGATTATAAGGCCGTCGTTACCGCGCCCACCTGCACCGCGGGCGGCTACACCACCTTCACCTGCACCCGCTGCGGCGACAGCTTCATTTCCAACTACACCGCCGCCCTGGGCCACGAATGGGGCAATCCCGTGAAGCTGGCAGACAGCACCTGCAACAGCGACGGCGTATGGGAATATAACTGCGCCCACTGTGACGCGCACTACCATGAAGCCGTTTCCGCACGGGGCCACAATCCCGGCCCCGCCGCCACCTGTCTGAACGCCCAGACCTGCCTGGACTGCGGCGCTGTGCTGGCCCCGGCCACCGGCCACAATTACAAGGCCACCGTCACCGCGCCCACCTGCACCACCCTCGGCTATACCACCTACACTTGCGCCAACTGCGGAGACAGCTACCGGAGCGATTATGTGGAAACCCTGGGCCACGACTACAAAGCCGTCGTCACCGCGCCGACCTGCACCGAGGGCGGCTATACCACCTACACTTGCAGCCGCTGCGGAGACAGCTATGTTTCCAATTTCACCGATCCCCTGGGCCATGACTGGCAGGAGCCCGTGATGCTGGCGGACAGCACCTGCAACAGCGAGGGCGTTTTGGAGTACGACTGCGCCCGCTGCGACGCCCACTACCACGAAGCGATCTCGGCCACGGGCCACAATCCCGGCCCCGCCGCCACCTGTGTCAATCCGCAGACCTGCCTGGACTGCGGCGCTGTGCTGGCTCCCGCGGCGGATCACAGCTATGAGGCCGTCGTGACCAAGCCCACCTGCACCAAGCTGGGCTATACCACCTACACCTGCTCCGCCTGCGGCAGCAGCTACAAGAGCGACTATGTGGAGATGCTGGGCCACGACTACACGGCAGTTATCACCGCGCCGACCTGTACCGAGGGCGGCTACACCACCTATACCTGCACCCGCTGCGGGGACAGCTATGTGGACGACTATACCGACCCCCTGGGCCACGAATGGAACGAGCCGGTGACGCTGGCGGACAGCACCTGCAACAGCGACGGCGTGAAACTGTACGAGTGCGCCCGCTGCGACGCCCATTACCATGAGGCGATCTCGGCCACGGGCCACAATCCCGGCCCTGCCGCCACCTGCATCAATCCGCAGATTTGCAAGGACTGCGGCGCTGTGCTGACCCCCGCAACGGGCCACCATTTCAAGGCCGTCGTGACGCCGCCGACCTGCAGGTCGCTGGGCTATACCACCTATATCTGCACCGCCTGCGGCGAGAACTACAAGAGTGATTATGTGATGATGCTGGGCCACGACCATGTGGCGGAGATCACGCTGCCCACCTGCACCGAGGGCGGCTATACCACCTATACCTGCCCCCGCTGCGGCGATTCCTATGTCACGGACTACACCGATCCCCTGGGCCATGCGTGGGACAGCGGAACACAGATCACCGCCGAAACCTGCAACGGTGAGGGCGTGATCGAGCATCGCTGCACCCGCTGCAACGAGCATCTGCTGGAGGCTGTTTCGGCCAAGGGTCATAACCCCGGCGCTGCCGCTACCTGCACCGAGGATCAGATTTGTCTGGACTGCGGCGCGGTCATCGAAAAGGCCCACGGTCATGACTATGAGGCCACCGTCACCGCCCCCACCTGCACGGAGCTGGGCTATACCACCCACGTCTGCAAGGACTGCGGCAAAACCTACACCTCCGATTTCGTAAAGGCCACCGGCCACAAGAAAAGCGACTGGATCATCGACAAGCAGCCCACCACCAGGGCCGAGGGCAGCCGCCACAAGGAGTGCGAGCTTTGCCATGAGAAGCTGGTGACGGAGCCCATCGCCAAGCTGTACCTCTATTCCACCACGGACAACAAGGGCGAGGCCACCGTGGGCGAGTATCTTGTGATCGTCACCGATACCAGCTCCGGCAAGCCCATTATCAATGCCACCGTGGAGCTGAACGAGGACGGCACGATCTCCCTCCGCTTCCCGGATGGCCGCCTGCTGGACTACGGCAACCATACCACCGTTCACGTTCTGTACGCCGAGGACAAGACCCCGGTAAAGGGCGTTCAGATCTACGTCACCGATGTCATGGGCAACTATGCGCCGGACGTGACAGACAAAGACGGTCAGATCACCGTCCCCGATGAATCCGGCGAAACCGGCAGCCAGGGCAGCATCACCTTCGGCGGCAAGGACGCCGAGGATGTTCCCTTCACAATCACCGTAAATGTGGTGAACGGACGGAACAATCGGCCCATCGAGGGCGCGAATGTGAGCATCAGCAAGACCGGCACCATTACCGTCGTTCTCCCGGACGGTCTGGACCTGGATGAAAACAATCCCATCATCCTCACCGTTACCGATCAGAAGGGCCGTCCCATCACGGACCGGCTCATCATCGTCAAGGGCGACAAGGACAAGGAGAGCGGAAAGACCGGCGAGGACGGCACCCTGACCCTGCCGGAGGTGGCCGTGATCGAGAAGCACGGGGCTTACATCCTCGGCTACCCGGACGGCACCTTTGGCCCGGAGCGCAGCATGACCCGCGCTGAGGCGGCGGCGATCTTTGCCCGCCTGCTGGCGGAGCGCAAGGGCGACACGATCCCTGAAACAGCCCGGACCAAGTTCTCCGATGTTCCCTCCGACGCATGGTATTCCGGCTATGTCCGCTATCTCACCGGCTACGGCATTATCGTCGGTGCCGGCGACGATCAGTTCTCTCCCGACGCAGAGATCACCCGCGCTGAGGTCGTGGCGATGGCGGTCCGCTTCTTCGAGGTCTATGGCGACGGCAATGCCGAGATCATGCAGCAGTATGCGGAGTTCAACGATGTGTCTGACGGCTATTGGGCCGCGGAGTACATCAAGGACGCCGCGATCCACGGCTGGATCAGGGGCTACGGCGACGGCAGCTTCCGCGCCGAGGCCAGCATCACCCGCGCCGAGGCCGTGACCATCATCAACCGTCTGCTGGGCCGCGTGGCCGACGAGGACTACATCGACGCCAAGGCGCGGAGGCTCAACACCTTCACCGACATGGACCCCAAGCATTGGGCATACTACGCCGTCATGGAGGCCGCCAACGCCCACACCGCCGATGTTACGAAGGGCGAGAGCTGGATGAAATGAGCGCAGCGCCCCGGCGAAAGGGGTGATGACCCATGCAGGAGGACATTGAAAACAAGGTGGTCGTCCTGATCGAAAACTGTTCCAAGCTCACCGCCCAGGAGCTGCGGCGGGCGCTGGAAAAGGTGCTGGCCCAGGCGAAAAGCGGAAAGGCAAACCGTAGTCAGAAAACCGTCCGTGACACCGATCCCCACGGCAGAATGACCGTGAAGGAGCTGGCGGCAAAGGACAAGGGGATGCAGAGCATCGAGGTCAACGAAGGCAGCATCGGTTCCTTCAACCGTGTGGCCCGGAAGTATGGCATCGACTTCGCCCCCTTCAAGGTCAAGGGCGAAAACCGTTACCTGGTCTTTTTCAAGGCCCCCGATGCCGACGCAATGACCGCCGCCTTTACGGAGTACACCCAGCGGCAGGTGAAGAAGGCGTCCCGGCCCTCCATCCTGCAAAAGCTGGAGCTGCTCAAAGCACAGATCAGGCAGCCCAAAAAGGAAAAGGTCCGCAACAGGGAGCCGGAGCGATGAAGCGGATCAACATCAGGAAGCTCCTGATCCTGAACAGCCCCTATCTGCTGCTGGCCCTGTTCGGCACCAAGCTAGGGCAGGCGGCGCGGCTGGCTCCCGGTGCGGATTTCTCCGCAAAAGCCCTGCACATTCTGTCAGGCTGCAAGGCGGCGTTTTCGTCCCTGGCCCCCAGCTTTCACCCCGTCGATCTCTGCGTTGGCATCCTGGCGGCGGGCCTGATCCGGCTGGCGGTCTACATCAAGGGCAAGAACGCCAAAAAGTTCCGAAAGAACGTGGAATACGGCTCGGCCCGCTGGGGGACGCCGGAGGACATTGCGCCCTACGTCGATCCCGTCTTTGCCAACAACATCATCCTGACACAGACCGAGAGCCTGACCATGAACAACCGGCCAAAGGACCCCAGGACGGCACGAAACAAAAACGTGCTGGTGATCGGCGGCTCCGGCAGCGGCAAGACCCGTTTCTGGCTCAAGCCCAACCTCATGCAATGCACGTCGGAGACTTATCCCTGCTCCTTCGTGGTCACGGACCCCAAGGGCAGCATCGCCGTGGAGTGCGGGACGCTGCTGCAAAAGCACGGCTATAAAATCCGCATCCTCAACACCATCAACTTCAAGAAGTCCATGCACTACAACCCCTTTGCGTACATCCATTCGGAAAAGGACATTTTGAAGCTGGTGACGACCCTGATCGCCAACACCACCGGCAATGCCAAGACCGGGGACGATTTTTGGGTCAAGGCGGAGACCCTGCTCTACACGGCCCTCATCGGGTACATCTACTACGAGGGACACGACGAGGAAAAGTGCTTCTCCACGCTGATCGAGATGATAAACGCGATGGAGGTCCACGAGGATGACGAGGAGTTTCAGAACAACGTCGATCTCATGTTTGAGGAGCTGGAAAAGGAAAAGCCGGAACACTTCGCCGTCCGGCAGTACAAGAAGTACAAGCTGGCGGCGGGCAAGACGGCGAAATCCATCCTGATCTCCTGCGGGGCGCGGCTGGCCCCCTTCGACATTCAGGAGCTGCGGGACCTGACGGCCTACGACGAGCTGGAGCTGGACACCCTGGGCGACCAAAAGACAGCTCTGTTTCTCATTATGAGCGACACGGACGACACCTTCAACTTCCTGATCGCCATGTGCTACAGCCAGCTATTCAATCTCCTGTGCGAGAAGGCCGACGATCAGTACGGCGGGCGTCTGCCCTTTCATGTGCGGTGCCTCATCGACGAGGCGGCGAACATCGGACAGATACCCAAGCTGGAAAAGCTGGTGGCGACGATCCGCAGCCGGGAAATCTCCTGTTGCCTGGTCCTGCAGGCGCAGTCTCAGCTCAAAGCACTTTACAAGGACAATGCCGATACCATCATCGGCAACATGGACGCAACGATTTTCCTGGGCGGGAAAGAACCTACGACATTAAAGGAGCTTTCCACGGCCCTGGGGAAAGAAACCGTGGATACCTACAACACCGGCGAGAGCCGGGGCCGCGAGGTGTCCCATTCCCTCAACTATCAGAAGCTCGGCAAGGAGCTGATGAGCATTGACGAGCTGGCGGTCCTGGACGGCGGCAAGTGCATTTTGCAGCTCCGGGGCGTCCGGCCCTTCCTGTCGCAGAAATACGACATTACCAAGCACCCGCTCTATCGCTATACCTCCGATTACGACAAGCGAAACGCCTTTGACATCGAGCGTTTCCTGTCCAATCGCCTGAAACTAAAGCCGGACGAAAGGTATCAGGTAAAGACGGTAGACCTGTCCGACGCATCCCCCGCCGCCGAATAGGGGCGGCAAACCGAACCGTGGAAACAGCGTACCTTTCAAAAATTGTTTTGGAGGTACTTTTTTTATGGATTTTTTCAATTCCGCTGTTGACGTTCTTCAGACGCTGGTGATCGCCCTGGGCGCTGGCCTCGGCATTTGGGGCGCGATCAATCTTCTGGAGGGCTACGGCAACGATAACCCCGGTGCCAAGAGCCAGGGCATGAAGCAGCTCATGGCGGGCGGCGGCGTGGCGCTCATCGGCCTTACGCTGGTCCCGCTGCTGGCCGGTCTGTTCGGCTGATCCCGCAGTATCCATTTCGGAGGGACCGCAAATGCGGTCCCTCCCCTGAAAGGAGGGCAACCCTATGGATTTACTGTGGGACAAAATCACCGAATGGCTGAAGGACCTGCTGATCTCCGGCATCACCAGCAATCTCACCGGAATGTTCGACGCCACCAATCAAAAGGTTGCCGATATCTCCGCGCAGGTCGGCACCACGCCCCAGGCATGGAACAGCAGCATTTTCGGCATGATACAAAACCTGTCCGAAACCGTGATCGTTCCCATCGCCGGGGCCATTCTCGCCTTTGTGATGACGCTGGAGCTGATCCAGCTTATCACGGAGAAAAACAACCTGGGCGACGTGGACACCTGGATGTTCTTCAAATGGGCGTTCAAGTCCGCCGCCGCCGTCCTCATCGTCACCAACACCTGGAACATCGTCATGGGCGTATTCGACGCGGCCCAAAGCGTGGTGGCCAGTGCCTCCGGCGTGGTGATCTCCGACACCAGCATCGACATAGCGACGGTGCTGACAGATTTGGAGAGCCGTCTGGAGGCAATGGAAATCGGCCCGCTGTTCGGGCTGTGGTTTCAATCCATGTTCGTGGGCATCTGCACCTGGGCTCTTTCCATCTGCATCTTCATCGTGATCTACGGGCGCATGATCGAGATATACCTTGTGACGAGCATCGCGCCGATCCCGATGGCGACGATGCTCAACCGGGAATGGGGCAGCATGGGGCAGAACTATCTGCGCTCCCTGCTGGCCCTGGGCTTCCAGGCGTTTCTCATCATCGTCTGCGTGGCGATCTACGCGGTGCTGGTGCAGAACATCGCGGCGATGGCTGACATCAGCGCGGCGATCTGGACCTGCATGGGCTATACGGTGCTGCTGTGCTTCTGCCTGTTCAAGACCAGCTCGCTTGCCAAAAGCGTGTTCAACGCCCATTAACGTTATAGGAAGGAGGCCCCGTTATGGCCTATGTGAACGTCCCCAAGGACCTGACCAAAGTAAAAAGCAAGGTGCTGTTCAATCTCACGAAACGGCAGCTTCTGTGCTTCGGCTGCGGCGCGCTCATCGGCGTACCGCTTTTCTTTTTGCTGAGGAAGCCCATCGGCACCAGCTCGGCGGCGATGGTGATGATGGTCGTCATGCTCCCGGCCTTTCTGCTGGGCGTCTATGAGCGCAACGGCCAGCCACTGGAGGTGGTGCTGCGGAACATCATCCGCGTCTGCTTCCTCCGGCCCAAGGTCAGGCCCTATCAAACCAACAACTTCTATGCCGTTTTGGAACGGCAGGACAATTTAGATCAGGAGGTGTACCGCATTGTCCACGGCAAAGACAAAGCTGTCCCGCGCCGAGAAAAAGGAGATCGAGGCCGTCATCGCAAGAGCAAACGGGACGGATAAGAAAGAGAAATCCGCGCAGGACAGCATCCCGTATCAGCGGATGTACCCGGACGGCATTTGCCGGGTCACGGACAACCGCTATGTGAAAACGATCCGCTTTCAGGACATCAACTACCAGCTCTCACAGAACGAGGACAAGACCGCCATCTTCGACGGCTGGTGTGATTTCCTCAACTACTTCGATTCCTCCGTCCAGTTTCAGCTCACCTTCGTCAATCTCTCCACGACGGAGGAAACCGTTTCCCGGCAGATCGACATTCCTCTCCACGGGGACGAGTACGACAGCATCCGGGAGGAATACACCGCCATGCTCCGGGGGCAGGTGGCGAAGGGCAAGAACGGGCTTTCCAAGACCAAGTATCTGACCTTCGGCATCGAGGCGGAGAACGTGCATCTGGCAAAATCCCGGCTGGAGCGGATCGAGATCGACCTCATCAACAATTTCAAGCGCCTGGGCGTTTCGGCGGACGCGCTGGACGGCAGGGAGTATCTGGAGGTCCTGCATGACATTTTCAACATGGACGAGCGGAAACCGTTTCGCTTTGCCTGGAAATGGCTGGCCCCCTCCGGCCTCTCCACCAAGGACTTCATTGCCCCCAGCTCCTTCGAGTTCAAAACCGGGCGGCAGTTCCGCATGGGGCAAAAGACCTGCAAGGTCAGTTTTCTCCAAATCCTCGCGCCGGAGCTGAATGACCGGATACTGGCGGACTTCCTCGACATGGAGAGCAATCTTGTGGTGAGCATCCATGTGCAGTCCGTGGATCAGACCAAGGCCATCAAGACCATCAAGCGGAAGATCACGGACCTGGACAAGAGCAAGATCGAGGAACAGAAAAAGGCCGTCCGCGCCGGATACGACATGGACATCATCCCGTCCGACCTCGCCACCTACGGCGCGGAGGCAAAAAAGCTGCTCCAGGACCTTCAGAGTCGGAATGAACGGATGTTCCTTGTGACCTTCTTGCTCCTGAACACGGCAAGCGGTCAGCGGCAGCTCAACAACAACGTGTTCCAGGCGTCCAGCATCGCCCAGCGCCACAACTGCGCCCTGACCCGGCTGGACTTCCAGCAGGAGGAGGGGCTGTTTAGCTGCGTCCCCCTGGGAAACAACCTGGTGAACATCCAGCGGGGGCTGACTACATCCAGCACGGCGATCTTCGTTCCGTTCACCACGCAGGAGCTGTTCCAGACGGGGCCGGAGGCGCTGTACTACGGCATCAACGCTCTGAGCAACAACCTTATCATGGTGGACCGGAAACTGCTGAAAAACCCCAACGGCCTGATCCTCGGCACCCCCGGCTCCGGCAAATCGTTCTCGGCCAAGCGGGAAATCTCCAACGCCTTTCTCATCTGCCCGGACGATGACATTATCATCTGCGATCCGGAGGGTGAATACGCGCCGCTGGTGGAGCGCCTGCACGGTCAGGTCATCAAAATCTCTCCCACTGGCAAGGGCTACGACGGCAAGCCCTGCTACATCAATCCGATGGACCTCAATCTGGACTACTCCGACGATGAAAACCCGCTGTCCTTGAAATCTGACTTCATCCTCTCCCTCTGCGAGCTGATCGTGGGCGGCAAGGAGGGGCTGGCCCCGGTGGAGAAAACCATCATTGACCGCTGCGTCCGGCTGGTGTACCGGGATTACCTCAATGACCCCTGCCCGGAGAATATGCCGGTGCTGGAGGACCTCTACAACGCCCTCCGCGCCCAGGAGGAAAAGGAGGCGCAGTACGTCGCCACGGCGCTGGAAATCTACGTCACCGGCTCCCTCAACGTGTTCAACCACCGGACGAATGTGGATATTAACAGCCGGATCGTCTGTTACGACATCAAGGAGCTGGGAAAGCAGCTCAAGAAGATCGGGATGCTGATCGTCCAGGATCAGGTGTGGAACCGCGTTACCATCAACCGGGCGGAGCATAAGACCACCCGCTACTACATCGACGAGTTCCATCTTCTGCTGAAGGAGGAACAGACGGCCAGCTACTCCGTGGAGATTTGGAAGCGGTTTCGCAAATGGGGCGGCATCCCGACAGGCATCACGCAGAACGTCAAGGACCTGCTTTCCTCCCGCGAGGTGGAAAACATCTTTGAGAACAGCGACTTCATCTATATGCTCAACCAGGCCGCCGGGGACCGGCAAATCCTCGCCAAGCAGCTCAACATCTCCCCGCATCAGCTCTCCTACGTCACCCATTCCGGCGAGGGCGAGGGCCTGCTGTTCTACGGGAATACCATCATTCCCTTTGCCGACCACTTCCCGAAGGACACCGAGCTGTACCGGATCATGACGACCAAGCCCCAGGAGGTGGCACAGTGAAGCAGGAGCCGCGCCTGAGATTTACCAAGGAGGAGCAGGCTGCGCCGGAGCTGATAAAGCCCATTCAAAAGGTGAAGAAGGAGGAGGCAAAAGCGGACAAGGCCCAGGCCAAAATCCCCAAAAAGTCGGTGAAGCAGCGTACCGTGGACCCGGCCACCGGCAAGGTCACGGCAAAGCTGACCTTTGAGGATAAAAAGCCGCCCTCCAAGCTGTCCCATGCGGTCAAGGCCGCCCCCGTGAATACCGTGTCCGTCGCGGCACATCGGGAGGTCCGGCAGTATGAGGATGACAACGTGGGGCTGGAGGCGGCACACTTCGTCGAGGGCAACGCCGAGTCCGGGGTGCGGCTGACCACATCCGCGATCCGATCCCAGCGCCTGCGGCCCTACCGCAAAGCGGCGGCAGCGGAGAGCAAGCTGGAAAAGGCCAATCTGAACGCGCTCTACAAAAAAGCGGAGCTGCAACAGCCCACCAGCAATCCGCTTTCAAAGTGGCAGCAGCGGCGGGCCATCCGAAAGCAGTACGCCGCGGCGAAAGCGGGCCGGACCGCCGAAACCACAAAGCAGGCAGCGGCGGCCACCGGAAAAGCGGTGGGGAAAGTCAAGGAGGCGGCGAAAAAGACAGCCGACTTTATCCGGCGTCACAAAAAGGGCTTCCTGATCGTCGGTGCCGTGGGGCTGGCCCTGGCCTTTCTGCTCAACGTGTTTTCCTCCTGCTCCATCATGCTGGAGGGCGCAGGATCGGCCATTGCCGCAAGCACCTACCCCTCCGAGGACGCGGATATGCTGGGCGCGGAGGCGGCCTACTGTGCAATGGAGGCCGAGCTTCAGGAATATCTGGACACCTACGAAAGCACCCACGACTACGACGAATACCACTACGATCTGGACAGCATAGAGCATGATCCCTATGTACTGATTTCCATGCTCACAGCCCTCCACGGCGGCGCGTGGACCATCGACGAGGTGCAGGGTGATCTGCAAATGCTGTTCGACAAGCAGTACATTCTCACCGAGGATGTGACCTCAGAAACCAGGTATCGGACGGAAACCCGCACCGGCACACGGACGGTCACGGACCCGGACACCGGAGAAACCAGCGAGGAAGAATACGAATACACGGTGCAGGTGCCTTATACCTATTACATCTGCAACGTGAAGCTGGAAAACTTCAATCTTTCCCATGTTCCCATCTACATCATGGGCGAGGATCAGCTTTCCATGTACGCCACCTACATGGCGACCCTGGGCAACCGCAGCGATCTGTTCCCCGGTTCTGCATATATCAGTAAGTATTCCAATGGCTACGCCACCTATGACATTCCCCCGGAGGCGCTGGCCGATGAACAGTTCAAGGCCATCATCACGGAGGCGGAGAAGTACCTCGGTTATCCCTATGTATGGGGCGGCAGCTCTCCGTCCACCTCCTTCGACTGCTCAGGCTTCGTGAGTTGGGTCATCAATCACAGCGGCTGGAACGTGGGACGGCTTGACGCGGACAGCCTCTACTATATCTGCACTCCGGTTTCACCGGCCAATGCGAAACCCGGCGATCTGGTGTTTTTCCAGGGGACCTACGACACACCTGGCATGAGTCATGTGGGTATCTACGTCGGCAACTCGACCATGATCCATTGCGGCGATCCCATCTCTTACACAAATCTCAATTCAAGCTATTGGCAGGCGCACTTTGCGGCATTCGGGCGTCTGCCATGAGGAAGGAGCGACCATCTTGAACCCGAAAATTGCAAAACTCCGGGAAGAACACGGCAAGAACAAGGCAAAAATCTCCGAGCTGCAAGCCCGAAACCGGGAGCTGGAAAAGCAAATCCGGGAGCTGGAGAATACCGACATCGTTGGCCTTGTCCGCGCCCAGGGCTTCAGCCTGGAGGATTTCGCGGCGCTGATGCGGAGCATGAAAGCGCCCGCGCCCATCCCTACATCTGACGAAACGGAGGAACCCGAACATGAGGAAACTTAACCTTCGCATCCTGCTCTCCCTGCTGGCCGTCATGCTCTGCATGGCGGTTTTTTCTGTGACCGCCTTTGCGGACGGCGGGGACTATTACGACGATGAAATACCGATTGAAACGCCTGCGGTCACGGAACAGCCTGCCGAGGAGGAGCCCCCGGAGGAAACCGCTGCTCCCGCAGAGGAAACGCCGGAGCCGGAGGAAACCACGGGCGGGCTGGACGAGCCGTTCACCCCGGACGGCAACCTCTCCCTGATCGACGATTTCAGCTATACCAGCGTGGACGCCGATGGAAACGCCATCGGCAAGCAGTTCATTACCGTCCAGAGCAAGACCGGCAACTATTTCTTCATCATCATAGACCGGGCGGGCGACACGGAGAATGTCCACTTTCTGAACATGGTGGACGAGGCCGACCTGCTGGCCCTGATCGACGAGCCGGAGGAAACGGAGGAACCCGCGCCGGTGGTCTGCACCTGCGACGACAAATGCTATGCCGGTCATGTGGACACCTCCTGCCCGGTCTGCGCCACGGATATGACAAAATGTACCGGCAAAGAACCCAAGCCGGAACCCACGACCACCCCGGTTGAACAGGAGCCGGAAACCCCGAAAAAAAGCGGCGGCAATCCTGCGCTGGTGATCGTTCTGCTGCTGGCCGTGGGCGGCGGCGCGGCGTACTACTTCCTCAAGGTCAAGGGCAAGGCCAAGCCCAAGACAAAGGGCAGTACCGATCTTGACGAGTATGACTATGGGGCGGAGGACGGCGAGTACGAATTTGAACCTTACGACCCGGAAGCGGAGGGCGGCGGCACACCCGGAGATACCGAGGACGACGGCGCTTGACCTACTTCACCAATAACCCGCTGGAAAAGCTGATGCGGCAGCCCCCAAGGGAGGCACGGGCCAGAACAAGGCCCGTGTCCGCTCCCAAGGGGCATCCCTGCTACGGTTGCAACAGCTATGGTCAGGGCTGCGTGGCCCCGTGTTACCGTGACCTATTGAAATATCTCGACAAGGAGCGTGACAAGAAATGAGCTATCGACTTGTGATTGCGGAAAAGCCCTCTGTGGCCCAAAGTATCGCCGCCGTGATCGGCGCAAAGCAGCGGCACGACGGGTATCTCTCCGGCAGCGGCTACATCGTATCTTGGTGCTTCGGCCATCTGGCAGAGCTTTCCGACGCCTCGGCATATAACGCCGACTACGCCAAATGGCGCATGGAGGACCTGCCCATCCTCCCGGTCAGCTTCCGCTTTTCCATCGCCCCGGACAAGCGAAAGCAGTTTGACGTGCTGCGGGAGCTGCTGCGCTCCCCGGACACCTCAGAGGTCATCAACGCCTGCGACGCCGGACGGGAGGGCGAGCTGATCTTCCGCACCGTCTACTGTCTGGCGGGCTGCACCAAGCCCATGAAGCGCCTGTGGATCTCCAGCATGGAAGATGCGGCAATCCGCGATGGCTTCCAAGGTCTGCGCCCCGGCAGGGACTATGACGGCCTGCATCAATCGGCGCTGTGCCGTGCGCGGGCCGACTGGCTGGTGGGCATCAATGCCACCCGTTATTTCTCCCTGCTCTATGGCCGGACGCTGAACATCGGGCGGGTCATGTCCCCGACGCTTGCCCTGCTGGTCCAGCGGGAGGCGGAGATCGCGGCCTTTGTCCCGGAGCCGTTCTACACCGTCCAGCTCGATTGCGGCTTCACCGCCGCGACAGAGCGAATGAAGGACCGAAAAGACGCCGACGCTGTTCTCATCGCTTGCGAAAACAAAGCGACAGTTCAGACGGTGGAGCGTAAGGAAAAGTCAGAAAAGCCCCCGACCCTCTACGATCTGACCACCCTCCAGCGGGACGCCAACCGCGTCTTGGGCTACACCGCCCAACAGACGCTGGACTATCTGCAAGCCCTCTATGAGAAAAAGCTCTGTACCTATCCCCGGACGGACAGCCGCTATCTCACCGACGATATGGCGTCCAGCGTCCCGGCCTATGTCGCCGCTGCCGCTGCCCTCTGCGGCGTGGACGCGCCGGTGGAGATCAACGCCGCCCAGGTGTGCAACAGCAAAAAGGTCAGCGACCACCACGCCATCATTCCCACCGTCAGCGCCGGGAGCGCCGATCTGGACGCCCTGCCCCTGGGGGAACGGGAGGTTTTGAAACTGACGGCGCGGGGCCTGCTCAAATCCGTATCTGCGCCACACCGCTGGGCCGAAACCGCTGTGACGCTGGACTGCGGCGGTCACAGCTTCACCGCCAAGGGCAAAACTGTCCTTGTTCCCGGCTGGAAGGTCTATGAACAGGAACAAAAGGAAAACGCCCTGCCGGAGCTGACTGAGGGGCAGACCGTCCCTGTCACCGCCGCCACCGTCAAGGAGGGGCAGACCACGCCGCCCAAGCATCACACCGAGGATACGATCCTCAGCACGATGGAAACGGCGGGCGCAAAGGATATGCCGGAGGATGCCGAGAGGAAAGGCATCGGCACCCCGGCCACCCGCGCCGCCATTCTGGAAAAGTTGGTGTCCTCCGGTTTCGTTGAACGCCGGAGATCGAAGAAAATCACGACGCTGATCCCCTCTGCCCTGGGAACGGCGCTCATCACGGTGCTGCCGGAGGCTCTGCAATCTCCCTTGCTCACCGCCGAATGGGAGCATCGACTGAAAGAGATCGAGCGCGGAGAGCTGGCCCCGGAGGACTTCATGGAGGGCATCGCCGCCATGCTCCGGGAGCTGATCCAGACCTATGCGGCGGTCCCCGGCGCGGAGGTCCTGTTCCCCTCCGAACAGGAGAGCATCGGCAAGTGTCCCCGCTGCGGAAAAAACGTGGTGGAGAAGAAACAGGGCTTTTTCTGCGAGGATCGAGGCTGCGGCTTCGCCCTGTGGAAGAACAGCAAGTTTTTCTCCGCTAAGAAGAAGCAGCTTACCAAAACCGTTGCTTCGGCGCTGCTGAAGGATGGCAGGGCAAAGCTCACCGGCTGCTGGTCGGAGAAAACCGGCAAGACCTACGACGCCACGGTGATGCTGGACGACGACGGCAAAAAGGTCAGCTACGTACTTGAATTTGGAGGTAAAAACGCATGAATTGGCTATTCTTTCTGCTGGGTATGATGGCGGGCGGCGTTGTCGGCGTCGTGGCCATGTGCCTGTGCATCGTCAGCGGCCTGGAGTCCCGGCGCGAGGAACAGCGGGAGCAGCGGCAATGCTGACCAGGCTGGAACAGGAAACGATCATCCTCTTTAACGAGGAAGAAAAAACGGCCAGCGTCTACACCCACAATGCAAAGCTCACCGAAAAGCTCCGGCGCATGGCTGAAAAGTTCCCCAATCAGGTGTACCCGGAACGTCGGGAGCATCCCGGCGCGGTCAGTTACATCGTCCCCAAGGGCTGCATCAGCGTCCGGGAACCGTATAGCGAACAGCGCAGGAAAGCACTCAGCGAATGGGCAAAGGCGGAGGGTGTCCGGCCTCCGTGCGGGGGCAGCAAATAACGATCTCTGATGACGCTCCTGCATGGGTCTTATCACCTGTGCGGGAGCGGTTTTTTATTTCACCGAAAGGAGTTCAAATCTATCATGGCAGAAACCCAAACCAACAAGCAGCGGCTCAAGGAGATCACGGACGGCATCGAACAGGGCATCAAGGAACTGTTTCAAAGTGACCGATACCGGCAGTATCTCTCGGTGATGAGCCGCTTCCATCGTTACAGCGTCAACAACACCATGCTCATCTATATGCAGCGCCCGGACGCCTCCCTGGTGGCAGGCTTCCAGAAGTGGAAAAACCAATTCGGACGCCATGTGAAGCAGGGTGAGCGCGGCATCACCATCATCGCGCCCACGCCCTTCAAGAAGAAAATCGAGGAAGTGAAACTGGACCCGGATACGAAAGCGCCTCTGCTGGACCCGGACGGCCAGCAGATCGTGGAGGAAAAGGAAATCAGTATCCCCATGTTCAAGCCGGTCAAGGTATTCGATGTGGCGCAGACAGAGGGCAAGCCCCTCCCGCATCTGGCGGCAACCCTCACAGGCAGCGTGGAGCAGTACGAGGTTTTTGTGGAGGCTTTGCGCCGGTCCGCGCCGGTCCCCATCTCCTTCGCGGCGATTGCCGAGAACACGGACGGCTATTTCAGTCCCACGGATCAGGCCATCACCATCCGGGACGGCATGAGCCAGGTGCAAACGATCTCAGCCCTGGTCCATGAGATCGCCCACTCCAAGCTCCACAACTATGAAAAACAGCAGGCGGAGGCCGCGGCCGGGGAGGAAAACGCGGAGCCGGTCAAGAAGGATCGTCATACCGAGGAAGTAGAGGCCGAAAGCATCTCCTATGCCGTCTGTCAGTATTACGGCATCCAGACCGGTGAAAACAGCTTCGGCTATATCGCCACCTGGTCCCAGGGCAAGGAGCTGAAGGAGCTGCGGGCAAGCCTGGAAACCATCAACAAGACCGCTTCCGGCCTCATTACGGACATTGACCGGAACTTTGCGGAGATCTGCCAAGAGCGTGGGATCGACCCCCAGGCCCTGCCGGAGCAGGAGCAGACTGTCCCGGAACCGGAAACGCCCGCCCCGGAACCGGAACCCCCGGACGCCTATCGGCTCTACGCCGACGATCTCTGCGACTTCCTGGAGCAGCTCTATCAGCAAGGGCAAATCGAAAAGCCCTTTGTTTCCATGACAAAGGAAGAAAACGCCGCTGCATTGGCAGACATGCTGCGGCACGGGGATTTCGACAGCGCCAATCACATTTTGAGCGACGCTGCGGAGCGTTCCGGGATTCTCACCCCTGCCGAGCTGCTGAAACGTCTGCTGAACTTGAGCGACGAATGGGACAAGGGCCTGACCTATCGGATGGAGCAGAACGTCCTGCGGGAAAACGAAAGCTATGTGCTTGCATTTGCGGGTGAAACATCTCACGGTGCGATCTTCTCCGGTCCCACCAACGTCTGCGAAAACCTGCTGACGGAATTGCGGGAAGGAACCATGACGGCGCGGCAGGCCAGGGCGCTGAATCGTCAATGGGAGGAAGCCGGTCAGGAAATGCCGCCCGGTGATCCCGAAAAGCTCTGTCTTTTGGATGACAACAGGTTCCTCCACATCCAGGCCACTGACGCGGGCTTTGATTATACGCTCTATGATGCCGCAACCATGAAGGAACTGGACGGAGGCCAGTTTCGTACCGACAGCATAAAAGCTCACCCAGCCATGACGCAGATGGATGCGGCATATCGGGAGGTGTGTGTCCTGCAAGGGCTGGAGCCTGTTCATACAGAGGATGTACCGCTGTATCGGTTGGAAGAAATCAGGTCGGCCAACGAGGTCCCGTCTGTGCAAGAGCTTCAAATGGATACCCCCGAAAAGGAGGATCTTCCCGATCCAACCATTACGCCGCGCATGATGGACCGATACGGCTATGCGGATCAGGATATGCTGCCGCTGTCCAGGGATCGGGCGCTGGAGCTGGCGGAGCATGACGTGACGATCTATATGCTCTACCATGACGGCACTGCGGAGATGGCCTTTGATTCCCAGGAGATCGCAGAACATGACGGTATTTTCGGCATTTCCCGTGACGAGTGGGAATCCATCAAGGCGGAGATCCCGCCGCGGGATGTGGAAAAGCGATTCATGGATAACCCCAACGACGCCCTGCTGATCTACCAGCTCAATGAAACCGCGCCCCGCGAGCGGCTTTTCACAGAATACAGCGGTCTTGACGGACCTCCGCAGAGGGAACACTATGACGCCATCTATACCGCCGATCTGAATCTGCCTGCTGGCGCGAAGGTATCCCTGGACAGCTTTTTTGAGCAGTATAATCTGCGCCGCCCGGAGGATTTCACCGGTCACAGCATGAGCGTCAGCGACATCGTTGCCATCAATCAGGGCGGCGAAGTATCCTATCACTACTGCGACAGCGTGGGCTTCCGAGAGCTGCTCGGCTTCAACCAGCCGGAGAACTATCTGAAAGCGGCGGAAATGTCTTTGGAGGACGACTACGGCATGATCGACGGCATCATCAACAACGGTCCGAAGCAGCCCACCGTGGCGGAGCTGGAGGCCCAGGTCAAGGCCGGTCAGACGATCTCACTCATGGATCTTGCCGCCGCTGTGCAGGCTGATCGCAAAGCAGCGCCCAAGGCCAAGGTGGATCGGCCCTCCATCATGGACCGGCTGAAACAGCCCCTGCCGAAGCAGACAAATAAAACAGCGCTCCATAGGAGCGCGGAAAGGGAGATTTGACATGAATACCACCATCACCTACGAGGAACAGCAGCTCATGGCCCTCTACAACGGCAGCGGCAGCGGCACCCGTGCCGGTCTGATCGCGGAGCTGACGCAGATGCGGGGCTACCTGGGCGACGAAGACGGCGACCTGCGGGAGCTGACCGACAGCGCCATCGACAAGCTGGAAGCCATGACCGACGCTGAATACGCCGCCCTGGACCTGACCCCGGATTTTGACGCGGAGGACGAAGATGCCGAGTAAGCTGCAATTCTATTCGCAGATGGCCGATCAGACAGCTCAGCAGCTCACCGGCAGCTTGCAGGCGTGGACCGGCTTTCTCACCACGGCGGCGCGGCTTTACAAGTATCCCTACCATGAGCAGCTTATGATCTATGCCCAGCGCCCGGAGGCCACGGCCTGCGCGGAATATGATCTCTGGAACAAGACCATGCGGCGCTATGTCCGGCGCGGGAGCCAGGGCATCGCGCTCATCGACACCAGCGGCGACAATCCGAAAATCAAGTATGTGTTCGACGTATCCGATACCGGCGGCGGGGAGCAATCCCGCCGCCCTTATCTTTGGGCGTATCAGGACGAACACTATGACGCCGTGACCGCCGCCCTGGAGCGCCGCTTCGATGTCCCCGCTGAACATGGGCTTGCGGAACAGCTTGAAACCATCGCCGCCCAGCTTGTGGATGAATACTGGAACGACAATCAGTATGACATCCTCGGTATCGTTGACGGGTCATTTCTCAGCGAGTATGATGACTTCAACGTGGGCGCGGCCTTTCGGAATGCCGCTGTGGTCAGCACCACCTACGCCCTGCTGTCCCGCTGCGGGCTGGAGCCGGAGGAATACTTCACCCACGAAGATTTCCTCAATGTGTTCGACTTCAACACCCCTGCCACCGTCGCCGCCCTCGGTACTGCCATCAGCCAAAGCAGCGAACTGATCCTGCGGCAGATCGAAGTAACCATCAAGAATTATGAGCGTGAAAAACACGCGGAAAGGAGTCAGAGCCATGACAGAGCTGATCTATCAGAAGAACGGAGATTACCTGATCCCGAACCTGACGCTGGCCGAGCAGGGGCAGAAACCCCTGGGCAAGTACGGGAGGATGCGGAAGAAATACCTGCAGGAGCATCGCCCGGTGCTATGGAATCAGATGATCCTGAGCGAAACCCTGTACCCGCACCTGCGGGAGATCGACACGGCGGCGACCAGCCGGATGGAGCAGATGATCCCGGCGCTGGCGGAGGCGGCGGGGGCGACGGAGGCGCTGAAAGCGTCCGACCCGCTGAAATGGACCGGCCTGATGAACACCTGCAAGGCCCAGGCGGAGGAAACGGTCCTGACCGAGCTGGTGTTCGGGTAATCGACGAACAGCCGTTCATCGAAACGGCGGAGCAATTCAGCCTCTTTCCTACGGAGGCGGAGCAAATCGCAATCATCACGGAAGCGGAGAGCGCACCTGCTGCGCCCTTCGCTTTTTCTCTGCCCCAGGAGGACATCGACCAGCTCCTGCGGGTAGGCAGCAACACCGAGGACGCCCGGACAAAGCTCACGCTGGAGTTTATGAAGCAAAAGCCCCTGTCCGAGCTGACGGCCTTTGTAAAGCAGACCTTTCACGACGGCTACGGCCTCCAGACCGGCAGCGGGAGCATATCCTCCTGGGCCGCTGACGATGGCCTGCATATCACGCGGGGTACCTCCGTGCGCTATGCCCGGACCGCGCAGGTCCTCTCCTGGGAGGACGCCACGGCCCGGATCGGGGAACTGCTGGAGCAGGGGCGCTTTGCCACCAACGCGGAACTGGTCGAGGCCCCCGGATATGAGCGGCGGCAAGTAGCGGAGTCCCTTTGGTATCTATGCAGCGACATGAGCGACGCCGCTCGTGACGGCGGCTGGCTCCCGATCATCCGGGAAAACTACAAAGGCGGTTTCCCTGAGGCGACGGAGCGCCTTCGTAAGCTCCTGGTGGACCCGAAAGGCCGTCAGACGATCATGGATGAACTGACCCTGTTCGCCCAGGCATGGCGGGAGGATGCTTCGCTCATGCGTTTTCGCCTTTATCACCCGGATGTGATGCTGGAGCGTGTAGCCGAGCTGGGGATTGCCCGCCGCGAGTACCCGGAGGGTATGGCGGAGCTGCCCGCGCAAAGGTCCTTCATCACGGAGGACGAGATCGACGCCAACCTGTCCCGCGGCGGCAGCTTCGAGGGCGGCGCGGGACGCATCTATTCCTTCTGGCAGCAGGAGCATACGCCCAAGGAAAAGGCCGACTTTCTCAAAAACGAATACGGTACAGGGGGCGGCAACGGTGCTGTTTCCCACAATTTCGATAGCTGGGAAGATCACAGCTCGAAGGGTATCGTGCTGAAAAAGCCCTTTGCAGAGGACGTAAATCTATCCTGGGCCAAGGTCGCCAAACGGATCGACGCGCTGGTATCCAAGGACCGTTATCTGACGCCGGAGGGAAAAGCGGCATGGGAGAAAGCGCAGGCAGAGAACGCGACACGCGCCGCTACGGTCAATGAGTATAACGCGATCAAGGAAGCTCACCCGGACGACATTGTGCTGTTCCAGGTGGGCGATTTCTTTGAAATGTACGGCGAGGACGCGAAAACGGCGGCGAAACTGCTGGACTTCAATCTCACCACTCGAAACATCCCCGGCGTAGGCCGCGTGGAGATGTGCGGCGTCCCGTCCCATCGGTTGGACTTCTATCTGGAGAAGCTGCGGGACACCCAGAACGCGGTAGTGGCCAGCATCGGGACGCTGGACGGAAAGCGCGTGATCCGGGAAGTGCCGTCCATCGACCATGAGGCAGCGCGGGCCATCGACGCCCACGAAGCGGAGTTCGGCGCGGACGGCTACCGGGCCTTCCCCGGCGACCGGCCGGAGAAAGAAGCGGCGTCCGCACCGGAGCCCGCCCCTGCTCCACCGGCGCGGAAGCTGACCCAGGAGGACATCGACCAGCAGCTCCGAACCATGTTCCCGAACATTGAAACCAAACGGGCCGTTGTCCGCTATATGAATGAGCATGGACGGGAGAAAGAAACGGCTGCATGGCTGGCCTCACAGTATTACGGCACCGACGTTTCTCAGCCCCTTCACATCGGCTTTGCCGGACGGGAGGGGCAGTCCGGTGACGAGGTGACGCTTTCCTGGCCCAAGGTCCAGCGCCGGATCGCCCAACTCATCAAGGCGGATCAGTTCTATACGCAGGAAGAATATGATCGCTTTGATGATATTGACCCTGTGGCAATTCGGGAGCGAATGGAAAACTCAGAGCCTTCACCCTTTGTCGAGCAGGTCATGGCCGATGCGGAACGGATTGCCGGACAGGATGCCGATTTGTCCGTGGAGCCGGAAGTAACGCCCGCATCGTCTGATCTGACGCAGGAATCAGGAGCATACGCCCCTGAAAATGATGCTGACCCCGCCCCGGAGGGCAGGGATACCGGGACGCCGATCCCCTCAAAAACAGGGGATCAATCCCCGTATTCTGAGGAAGCCACGGCCTTTTATCCCGGTGAACAGAACGGTCTGCCCTTCGACGTGGAGATACGAACCTTACATTTCAACGAGCCGGAGCATGACCCGCCCACACCGACGCCGCCTGCGCCCACCGCAGAAAACTTCCGTATCCTGGACGATCACTTGGGTGAGGGCGGTCCGAAGGAAAAGTTCTGGCGCAATATCCAGGCCATCACCACCTTGAAGCAGATTGAGGGCGAGAACCGGCAAGCCACCCCGGAGGAACAGCATATTCTCTCGCAGTATGTGGGCTGGGGCGGCCTGGCCGACGCCTTCGACCCGGAGAAGCCCGCCTGGGCTGCGGAGTATTCGGAGCTGAAAGGGCTGCTGACCGATGCGGAATACACCGCCGCCCGCGGCAGCACCCTCAATGCCCACTACACCAGCCCCACCGTGATCCGCGCCATATATGAGGCC
>JAEEGH010004747.1_pt1 | contig 34596 bp, 42 predicted proteins | sample 9134181 | NCBI WGS metagenome assembly JAEEGH01 (sample SAMN16246544, study PRJNA631951) | gut metagenome | biome: gut microbiome; feature: rumen; material: DP-attached | host: Bos | place: Iran: Karaj | collected 2018-10
CCCAGACCGCCTCGTAGAGCTGGGCGGCGGTGACGATGGTGCCGCGGTTTTTCACGAGATACTCGAGAATGTTGTACTCGGTATCCGTCAGAACGACGGGCTTGCCGTTGGATCGAACGGAGTGGCTGCCGAAATCGAGTTCCAGGTTGTCGATGGTGATCACGCTCTCCTGCTTCCCGCGGTATTCGTGATACCGGCGCAGAAGCGAACCGACCTTGGCCAGCAGCTCGGCCTGGGAGAAGGGCTTGGAGAGAAAATCGTCGCCCCCGCTCTGGTAGGCGCTGACGCGGTCCTGCTCGGCGGATTTGGCCGTGAGAAACAGGACCGGGGCGTTGGAGAGCTCGCGGATCCGGGCGCAGGCCTCAATCCCGGACATGCCCGGCATCATCACATCGAGAATGATCAGGTCGGTGTCGGGATTCTGGCGGATATAGTCGATGGCCGCCGGGCCGTTCTCCGCCTCGGCGACAAAAAAGCGCTCCTTGAGCAGCAGGCGCAGCACCTCACGGATATCCGGATCGTCGTCCACGATCAAAACACGGGATAGAGAAGTCATAATACATCCTCCAAAACAGGTTTTCTGCAAGTATCATAGCACAATTCTTTCTTCAAAGAAACAGTTTAAGAAAGTTTAAGAACTATTCCGGCACGGCTATGCTATAATGACAGTGTCAGTTGCGAAGCTCATTTCGCAATTGACGACGCGCGCTTATCGCAGCGGCTTTGAGCCGCTTTGGTCGGCGCGAGGCCTCGCACCGCTCGGCTTAAGGTGTTTTTGAGGCGGCAAAGCTGCCTCAAAAACGGATTGAAATGCCCTTCGGGGCATTCATCCGAGCTTGCTTGCGACTTTCGCACTTGACTAATTGTTCTGCAGGGGAGACTCCCCCTGTGCATAGTATAACACATACGAGCCTGGAAGAAAAGAACTTTTTGTGAAAATGCCCAACTCGCTTTTTACCGCAAAAGCAAGTTGGGCAGTATCAAGCTATCAAAACAGGATCTCGCAGTCCGGCAGAGCCTGGCGCAACTCCTCGACCTGTTCCTCTGTCAGCGGGTTTCCGGTCAGATCCAGCTTTTTCAGATTCGTCAGCCGCTTCAGAGGATAGACCGAGCTGATCTGATTGCTTCTCAGATCCAGGGTCTCCAGATTGCTCAGCGCTGCCAGGGGCGACACGTCCTCGATCAGATTGAAGCTCAGATCCAGGGTCCGGATCCGCTCCCGGCAGTGGGCGTTCTGCAGGGCGGAGAGGTTTTCGATCCGGTTCCGGCTCAGCTTCACCGTCTCCAGACAGTCAAACTTCTCAAAGCCGAAGAGGCTGGAAAGCTCCGTCCCCTCCACACAGAGCTCGGTGACGTCGGTGCGGAAGTCCTCTCCCCCCAGCTGAACCGTGTACACCAGATTGCCGTAGGTGATATTGCACTTGGGCTGCTGCGCCCGCAGGGCGCTCATAGCCTCCACCGTGATCCCCTCGTTGCGGTCCAGCGCCAGACGGGTCAGCCGGTTCAGGCCGTAGAGGGCGGGAAGCGCCTCGTCCTTCAAGCCGGTGTTCTCCAGCCGCAGGGTCTGCAGATTCTGCAGCTTTTTGAGTCCCGAGAAGTCCCCGATGGGATTGTCCGACAGATCCAGGGTCAGAAGCCCCGGCATACTGCCCACGGCGCTGGTGTCCCCGATCATATTCCGGGAGGCGTCCAGGTGCTGCAGGGAGCTCAGACCGATCAGGGGGCGCAGATCCGTCACCTGATTGCCGGCGATTTTGAGCTGCTCCAGCTGCTGCAGCGTCATCAACGGGCTCAGATCGGTCAGCTCATTGTCGCTGAGATCCAGGCTAGTAAGCTGGGTGCAGAGGCTCAGGCAGCTCAGATCCCGCAGCCCCAGGCCGCTGAGATCCAGCGAGCTGACCTCGGTATCAAAGGCGATGCCGGAGAGCAGGATGTTCAGCTTGCCCTCCCTGTCGCCGTCGGTCAAAATGGCGCAGTGGGGCAGGGCGGCGGAGAGCGCCTCCAGCTCCTCCTTCTCCAGCTCCACCCCCCGCAGGCTCAGCAGATTCAGCTCCTGCAGGCCGTAAAGGGGGCTCAGATCGCCCAGGGGGTTCCGATCCAGGTACAGGCTGCGCAGATTCTCCAGCTTTCCCAGGGTCTGCACATCCTTGATCCGGTTGCCGCTGAGATCCAGGGTCCGCAGGCCGCCCAGCGCCTCCAGGCCGCTGAGATCTGTGATGTCATTGTCCGCCAGGGAGAGGCTTGTCAGCGCGTGGAGCTGCCGCAGCTCCTGCAGCACGCCGTCGTGCAGTCCCCGGCCGCTCAGATCCAGCTCCGCGGTGGCGGCGTCGTAGCTCTCGCCGGCGATGATCCGCTGCCCTTCTCCCCGCTGCTGCAGCCGGCGCTGCTCCAGCGCCGTGATGCGCTCCTGTACCGCCGGATCAGCCAGATCCATCTGCCGCAGGGTATCCAGCGCCAGCTCCAGGTTGCCCTGGGCCTCGTAGCAGTCGGCCATCAGCATGAGCACCTCGTCGCTGGAGCGGATCGCCTCCGCCTTGCGCAGGTCGCTCAGCGCCTGGTCGTAATCGCCGTTTCTGTAGCTCTCGGACGCCTGCCGCCGGTAGCGCTCATAGCGGGCGGAGTCGGAGTTTCCGTGCAGCAGCAGCGCAAGCAGTAAAACCAGCGCTGCGGCCGCGGCCGCGGCGATGCGGTATTTTCGTTTTCCCGCAGAGCCCGCCGCCTTCCTGGGCGGCGGAGTCTTTTTGTCTTTCTCCGCGTGCTTCATGGCCTCTCCGCTTCGGTTCCTTCCTCAGTCTGCTGCTCGGCGGGAATGTCCTCCTCCAGCGGGAAGGCGGGCGCGGGCTCCGCGACCCAATCCAGCTCCTGCACCGCCACCGGACTTACAGCGGGAAGCGGCTCCTCCGCCGGCTGAGGCTCCTCCCGGGGGCTCTCGGGCTGGGCAGCGGTCTGCTGCAGCTCCGCCAGCGCCGCGGGCTTGAGCGGCTGCTCCGGCGCGGGCCTGGACTGCTCCGGCACGGGCTTGGGCTGCTCCGGCGCGGGCTTGGGCTGCTCCGGCGCGGCAGTCTTACCGGGGAACTTCATGGCGATGCTCACGCAGAAAAGCGAGAGCATGATGCCCAGAACGCTCATCTCCTGCATGCCGTCCACGAAGCTCACCGGGTTTTCCAGATCCATCAGCTCCGGAATATCCTCGATCACATGATACAGGAAGGCCAGGGCCAGGATCCCCGCCAGCGCCCATTTCAGCTTCGGGATGGAGAAGGTCATGGCATACAAAACGGCAAGCACCACATAGAGGACGATACAGCCCACCATTTGCCACTCATTCTCCACTCCCATGATGCGGAAGATGAAAAACACAACGCCCAGCACCACCGGGATCACCGTTGACCAGAAGGCCTTTTTGCCGAGAAACAGCAGGCACAGCAAAAACAGCAGCCCGCTGAATACCGGCAGCGCCACCTGGGTCAGCAGGTAGCGGGTATCCTCCCAGCGGCCGATGCTGCCGATCACCCGGAACACCACCGCCAGCGCGATCAGAAGCATGGAGGCCTCCGTCCAGAAGCCGTCCCGCTCCACATACAGTTTTTTCTTTGTCTCGTCCATGTTATGTCCCTCCCGCAATCTCTGTGCTCCGGTTTCCTCTGCTCTCCTGTCTGTTTCCCGGGCTTACCGGGGCTTGGGCGCGTTCTTCTGCAGCTGCTCCTGGGTCATGGTCTCGCCGGAGGCGATGGCAATGGCCAGGGATCTGGCATACTCCACCGTATTGGTATTGGGGATCATCACATAGGCAAAGCAGCCCAGGGAATAGGCGTATTCCGTGCTCCCGTTGCCGTCCACGCTGTAGGTCAGCACCGTCCAGTCCTTGCCGCTCTGCATGGTCAGCTGCACCAGCTCGCCGATCATCGCCTTGGACACATTGGTCTGGAAGCAGCCGGCCATCTCATCCATGAGCTCCAGGTAGTTGGTGAGGATCTTGGAGGAGCGGAGGCTGTTGATGATGCCCTTGACCACCGCCATCTGGTGCCGGCCGCGGGCGCGGTCGCCCTCGGCAAAGGCGTAGCGGTTACGCACGAATTTCAGCGCATCCTCGCCCCTGACGCCGTAGTTCATGCCCTTGTGGATCCTGCCCAGATCCACGTCAGACTCAAAATCCACACCGCCCAGGGTGTTGATCACGTCGATAAAGCCATTGAAATTGACCCGCAGATAATACTGGATCGGCAGGCCGTAGTAGTCCCCCAGGGCCTGCATGGAGCCCTCGATGCCGTAGATGCCGGCGTGGGTCAGCTTGTCCATGGCGCCGCCCACCGGCTGGAAATTGAAGGGCACATAGTAGTCGCGGGGCGTGGAGATGAGCAGCACGGTCTTGGTCTCCATGTTGACGACGGCCAGGATGTTCACGTCGCTGCGGCTGCGCGCCGTCACGGGGCCGTAGGTGTCGATGCCGCTGAGATAGGCGCAGAAGCTGTTCTCCCACAGAGCCGGATCCTGCAGGGTCGACAGGACATCCGCCTGGATCTCGGGGTTGATGACCGCGGGCTGGGGCATGATCTCCGTCTGGATCCGGGAGCTGAAGTTCTCCGGCACATAGAGCTTCTCCGTATAGCCCTCATAATCCGGCAGGCTGTCGATCAGGTCGAAGTAGGCCGTGGAGATCAGCAGCGCGTCCACCTCTCCCTCGTCCAGGGCGCGCACCAGCTCCAGGAGAGACCCGTAGCTGCGCAGCTGGATCGTCCGCCCGTACTTCCGTTCCAGATCCTGGCGGGTCTGGTCGATGGCCGCGGTATCCACCCCGGAGATGGTGCCGAAGACATATTTGCTCTCCACCGCGTACTCGATGGTGATCTGCCGGTCAGGATTGTCCGCGTCCTTCTTCACATAGACCTTGATCTCGGTGTACTGGGTGCGGACATCCGTGATCTCGTCCATTCTGCTGTTGTACCTGTGGACGTAAAAGCCCACGGCGCCCTCCACCAGGCTCATGAAGAGCAGCAGCACGATGGCAGCGATGCGGAAGCCGGTTTTTTTGTTCTTCCCCTTCTTCTCCCGCTGCAGCAGATACAGCAGCATGGGGATCAGCGCCAGCACCGCCGCGCCGATGAGCACGAGCTGGTTTGCCAGCAGATGGGTCTGGATGATGGACCAGCCCAGGAAGGCCGTCAGCGCCAGGCTGAGAGCGAACATCACATAAAAGAATACTTTCGACATATAGATTCCTCCTGTGCCGCATACGGAATGCGGCAGATCCCCGCGCTGATTTATCTGATCCTGCAGAAACGCCGCTCCCCGTCCAGCTGATAGCTGAGCGAGAGCCCGTCCCCGGTGTGGACGCGGACGTCCTTCGCCTCCGCGCCCCGCAGCAGCCGCCGGTAAAGCTCCCTGGCCTCCCCGCTCCAGCGGGACATATCGTCCGAGTGGAGCAGCACGCCGCCGAAGAGGCTGTTGACCGTGGCCAGGGTCTCTTTTTCCGCCCGGCTGAGATGCAGATTGTTCTCCCGCAGGAAGAACACGTCCGGGTCGCTGAGCCAGGCGCGGCCGTTCAGCTGCCGGCGAAAGATCGTGTTTTCGATAGCCTGCAGGGTGGAAGGCCGCTCCCGGTTGGTGTGCTGCATCAAAAAGCTGCCGTTCCAGTCCAGCCCCACGTCGCAGCTGACGCGGCAGTAGTCCACCAGGCCGAAGGCGGGCATCAGCGGCACGCCGCAGCCCAGGATCTTCTTCTCGCCGCAGAGGCGGCGCAGCAGCTCCATCGCCCGGATCATGCGGGCCGCCCGGGTCTCCGTCTCCCCGCCGAAGGGCGCGGCGGCGTAAAGGAAGTCCAGCTTCACCAGGTCATAGCCCCACTCGTCCAGCACCCGGTGGAACACCTGCTCCAGATAGGCGATCACCTGGGGCTTGTCGATGTCCAGGGCATAGAAGCCGCCCCAGTTGACGCCGGCGAGCCAGGGTTTCCCCTGCTCCCGCAGCAGCCAGTCCGGGTGCTCCTTTGCGAGGCGGGAGCCCCGCTGCGCCCCAAAGGGCGCCAGCCACAGCCCCGCCTGCAGGCCGCGGGCGTGGATGGCCTCGGCGGCGGCACGCATCCCGTCCGGGAACTTGCGCCGATCCGGCTCCAGCCAGTCCCCCACCTTGGGCTCCCAGCCGTCGTCGATCTGGAAGAGATCGCCGGGCTGCAGCTGCTCCGCGCAGCCGTTCAGGTCGCTGAGGATGGTCTTCTGTGAGATCTTCTGATAGCGGTTATACCAGCTGGAATAGCCGGCCAGCCGCTGCCGGGTGCGGGGCTGCACCCCAAGGGCGGCAAACCAGGCGTCAAAAACCTGCTGCTCCGTGCCCTCGGCATAGAAGAGCTCCAGCGCGGGGAAGGCGCCGCCGCCCCATCGCAGCCCTGCGCAGTCCCGCTGGATGTGCAGCAGGCCGCTCTTCGCCTCGTAGCGAAAGAGAGTGTAGCCCGGGTGCTCGTCCAGGGAGGCGAAGAGCCGGAAGCGCTCCCCCTCCCGGAAGTAGCACCAGCTCATGCCGTGGGTGATCCCGGGCTTGCGGGGATAGGGCACGAAATTCTCGTCCCCGTAGGAGCGCAGCCCCAGCCGCCGGATCAGAAGCTCCGGCAGCGGGCCCACGCCCCGGGTATAGTCTGTGGGCGCATACTCCGGGCAGTAGGTCCAGGTCTGGTAGCCGTTCATGAAGATCCTGCCGTCCGGCGCCAGCGCCACGGGAACCCGGGCGCAGGCCGAGCGCAGCGCGCCCGCCGGCAGCGTCTCCTTGAGGTGCAGCGCGCCGGGCAAAAGCTCCCGGCTGCCCCGAAAGCTCTCCCCGCTCTGCAATTGGATCTCATAGCGTAGTTCCATGGCGCTCCCCTCTCCCCGTGTGCGTCCGTGTTTTTGCTCAGGCTTCCTGCTTCACCGTGAACTTCACGGTCACAGGCTCGGTCTGGGCGGTCTCCAGGGTCAGGCTGCCCTCGCCGGCGCTGCCGACGGTTTTCACATAGCAGCCCAGCATGCCGCCCTCGGCGGTGGCCAGCGCCGGCCCCACCAGGGCCACGGCACCCTCCGCCTTCATCTGCACGGGAAGCTGCGCATAGGGCGCGATGTTCCCGCTCTCGTCCAGGATCCGGATGCGGACGGCGGCCATATCGTAGCAAGCGCCTTCCCGCAGCGCGGTGGCGCTGACCTTGATCTCCAGGTGCAGCAGCGCTCCCGGACGCTTGGTCTGGCTGGCGATGACCTTGCCATTCTTCTTGCCGTCAAAGCGCCAGCGGGTGGCCTCGCCGCCCCAGTTGCCCACATACTTGCCGTAGAGTGCCACGCCGTCCTCCATGGTCAGACCGTAGCGGCTCATGGCCAGAGCCATCTTGGCCTTGTCCATGGGGGGCAGGTTGTCCAGCCCGTGCTTGCCGGCGGAGACCAGCACATCCTTCACCAGCTTTGCCTCGGCCTTGGGGAAGCCCTCCACCGTCTCCAGCAGGCAGCCGATGGTGTCGTCGATCTTCACCGGGCCGTGGTTCAGCCCGTCCCAGCCCTCGGTGCGGAAGCTGGCCACAAAGTGATCGTTCTTGTAGAGCTCCACCTCGTCCGCGTTGGTGAACACATACTTGTCCCCCACATTGCCGCCGGGGTAGTCGCCGATGTCCATGGGGGTGCCCACCTCCAGCACCGGGGTCTCGTCCCCCTGGCTGGCATAGAGCGCCGCCGCCAGCTTGGGGTTGCGGAAGGCGTCCATCACGCCGTGATAGCAGACCTTGTCCCCGGAGCCGAAGTCCTTGTGGGTGGGGTAGTCGAACATGCACCAGCCGAAGCAGCCCACATGCTGCCCGTCGGCCTTGGCGTCGTTCTGCACCCGGGCGTGGCGCAGGGCGTGCTCCTGCCGCTTCGCCCAGGGGTCATAGCTTTTGGTGGGGAACATGTGCCCGTTGTGCTCGGACACCAGCAGCGCACGCTCCGGGTGGGTGCTGACCTTGCTCTTGGGCAGCACGCCCGGGTTCGTCCCCACATGGGAGAAGTCGTTGAAGGCATACACGTCCTCCAGCAGGCTGGATTTCTGCAGATAGCGCACGCCGGAGGTGGGGCGGCTGGGATCCAGCCGGTGGCAGAGGTCGTTGGTGCGCAGGTAGAAGGGATCGTCGTCCTGGCTCTCGTTGATGCGCACGCCCCAGAGCACGATGCTGGGGTGGTTGCGGTACTGGCAGACCATCTCCCGCACATTCTCCACCGCCTGATCCTTCCAGGCCTCGTCCCCGATGTGCTGCCAGCCGGGGATCTCGGTAAAGACCATCAGACCCAGCCGGTCGCACTCATCGATAAAGTGCTGGCTCTGGGGATAGTGGGAGGTGCGCACGGCGGTGCAGCTCAGCTCCTCCTTCAAAATGCGGGCGTCCTCCCGCTGCAGGCTCTCGGTGGCGGCATAGCCGATGTAGGGGTAGCTCTGGTGCCGGTTCAGGCCCCGCAGATAGCTCTTCTCCCCGTTGAGGAAGAAGCCGTCCCCCCGAAACTCCACCGTGCGGAAGCCAAAGAGCGTCTCCTGCGTGTCCAGTACGCTGCCCTCTCCGTCCAGCAGCTCCGCCCGGCAGCTGTAGCGCTTGGGATTCTGCGGGCACCAGGGCTCCACGCCCGGCACCTGCAGGCTGATGCGCTCATGGCCGCTCGCCTCGGCCAGGCAGCGCTCCCCGTCCCATACGCTGATGCGCACGGGCAGCGTCGGATCCGTCAGCTCCAGCCGGGCCTCCAGGGAGTCCAGTGTCGGCGTGAAGACGAAGAGATCCCGAATGTACTCCTTGCCGCGGATATCCAGCCAGGCCTCCCGGTAGAGACCGCCGTAGGTCAGATAGTCGATGACGAAGCCAAAGGGCGGCACGCTGCCGTTTTCCGTGCAGTCCAGCTTCACGGCCACGGTGTTCTCCCCCTCAAGGCGCAGCAGATCCGTGATCTCCACCCGGAAGGCGGTGTAGCCGCTGCCGTGCCGGGCGCACTCGACGCCGTTCACATAGACTGTTGCGATGTGGGCGGCGCCGTCAAACTGCAGGAAGATCCGCTTCCCCGCGCTCTCCGGGGGGAGCTCCAGCTTCCTGCGATAGCCGCAGACCATCTCGTAGTATCGGGGGCCGGAATAGTGCAGGGGGATCTCCCGTACATTGTGGGGCAGGCGAACCGAGACGGCGCTGCCCTCTCCGCGCAGAAAGCCCTCCGACCACTGCTCGGTAAATTCCCAGCCGTTGCAAAGAGAAATCATAGTTTATCCTCCGTATATTTTTAGTGCTTTACATTTTATTTTACCATCGAAAACGCGCTTGTACAAGCCCTGTTTTTGGAAATACGCCGGCCAGGGAAAAGTGAAGAGTGAAGAGTGAAAAGAGCATGTAAGGGCTGACGCCCTCGGCAGCCCGCAGAACGGTGAACGGCGAAGAGCTTTTTCAGCCCCGTAGCGCCGAGCATTGCTCGGCAGCAGTTTTCCGTAGGGGCGGCCTTTGGCCGCCCGCCTTTTTGATCTGCAGCCACGTCCACGGGCGACCACAGGTCGCCCCTACGGGGACGGCGGGGATCTGCGCGGGATCGTAAATCCGAAAAAGCAAAACCGCTGTACCCAATTTGGGTACGGCGGTCTATCGTTCGGCGATATTTTCGATGACCCGCACCAGTTCATAGGGCGGGATGTCCAGCGCGTGGGCGATTTTGAAAAGCGTGTCCAGCGTGGGGCTGCGCAGACCGCGCTCGATCTTGCTGTAATGGGTTCGATCCAGATCGGCCAGCCCGCTGAGGACCTCCTGGGACAGGCCCTTTTCTTTTCGCAGACCTTGAATCACCTTGCCAACCAACACAGGGTCTACCAAGCTCTGCGCCCCCTTTCCTTTTAGTATAGGATAGAGGACAAAAAAGAATTCTTTGAGGTCGCTTGACCCCAAAGAATCCCTGTGTTATTCTTTATTCGGTTTGATTGCCCAAAAAAAGAGAAAAGGAGGCGAAAAAATGAAAAGAGCTCTGGCACTGATCCTGGCGCTGGTGCTGGTCATTTGCCTGCTGGCCGCCTGCGGCGCCATGTCCAAAGAAGAGCTTGTGGGAACTTGGTCCGGCGAATGGGACTTCAACGGATACCATTGGAACGAAGAGCTTACGCTGAAAGCCAACGGCACCTACGTGGAGAAGAATTATCGCGATGGGAAGTACTACGACACAGAGACCGGCACGTATGAGCTTGACGGAAGCACCCTGCGGTGCTATGAAAACGGAAATCAGGGCGGGCCGATCACAAAATATAAGGTCAGCTCTTCCACGTTGAAAAGCGGCGATGTTGTCCTCCGCAAGGTCGGTTGATCCGGGCGATGCGAACGGGAACAGGGAGCTGTGACAGAAAAACAAAACGAAAAAAAGAAATCGTACGGCGAAAATATAATATTGAACGAGAGGATAAGGGAATGAAAAAAGCTGTCGTATTCTTGCTGACCTTGTGCATGGTGTTTGCTTTGTGCGGATGTGGGGAGAAAGGGCCCTCTGAATATGAACAGGTGGAGTCGGCTCTTCAAGGCGCATACAGTTTTCAATGGTATGCCACGTATATACAAAGGAACTGCTATGTTGGATATCAGTTTACCTCCGGCGCCTTCGAATATGTGAACAATTCGGCTGTCATTGCGCAGGGAAGAGGGGTGTATACGATTTCAACGGAAGACAAAACCATCACCTGCCACTTTTCCTATTACTTGGACGATGACGGTACAACGACTAAGAACGATGTGGTTTTTACTTATGAACTGAAGGATAACGGGGAGCTGGTATTGAAAGACTCTTCCAATACTTACACAAAAGAACGATGAAGCATGAACCGCCGGGCTGTGAAGCAAGTCGTTTTACAAGGAGCGGTCTTGGATGCCGGCTTGTAGGGGCCTGGCCTACGGAGTAAAAGCGCAAAAGGAGCATACGGAATTTCCGTATGCTCCTTTTGCTTGTTCTTTTGCCCTGTCGCGGGGATCTGCGCTTTCCTGCGCCGCGCCGGCTTTCCGGGCTATCGCCGCTGCCGCATCAGCAGCGTGATCAGAAGCCACAGCACCACAACGGTGCCGAGGATCGGCAGCAGAAAGGTCGTGACCTCGGAAAGCTGGCCGAAAACCAGACATACCGCCATCACCAGCAGCACAAGCACGCCGACGCAGGGGAGAAAAATCATGTGAAAGGCGGACAGCAGCATCGAAAACAGATCGCCCCGCTCCAGCTTCACTCTCTCCTCTTCCTGGCGCGCTTTCCGGATCTCCGGATCATCCAGACCCAGCGCACGGCGCTGCGCCTGACGCGCGCGGTTAAATTTGTTGCCAAACTGCATGTGCGGCTCCTTCTCCCGCAGCGGGGGATCTTAGTCCTGCTTGTTTTTGTACTCCATGCCGTTCATCAGCGGATGGTGGCAGGCGACGAAGTGGTCGGGCTCCATCTCGCGCCACTCCGGCGTGACCTGCTCGCAGATCTCCGTGCAGTAGCGGCAGCGGGTGTGGAACTTGCAGCCCTTGGGCGGGTTCACCGGGCTGGGAATATCGCCCTCCAGGATCTGCAGCTCCTTGCTGTCGTCCGGGTCGGTGGTGGGGATGGCGGCGATCAGCGCCTGGGTGTAGGGGTGGATGGGCTTCTTGAAGATGGCCTCGGAGGGAGACAGCTCCACCAGGTTGCCCAGGTACATGACGCCGATACGGTCGGAGATGTACTTGACGACGGAGAGGTCGTGGGTGATGAACAGGTAGGTCAGGTGCTGCTGTTCCTTCAGGTCCTGCAGCAGGTTCAGGATCTGGGACTGAATGGACACGTCCAGTGCGGAGACAGCCTCGTCGCAAACCACGAACTTGGGCTTCACCGCAAGGCTGCGGGCAATGCAGATACGCTGCCGCTGGCCGCCGGAGAACTGGTGCGGGAAGCGGTGGACAAAGTAGTCCGCCAGGCCGCAGTCGCTCATGACCTTCAGAACCTCAGCCTGCATCCGCTCGGAGCCGGCCTTGTAGAACTTGTGCGCCACAAGACCCTCGCTGATGATCTGGCCGACCGTCATACGGGGATTCAGAGAGGAGTAGGGATCCTGGAAGATGTACTGGATCTGGCAGCGGAGCAGACGCACCTCGGGGTAGGTCAGACGGGCCAGGTCGATGCCGTCGTCCCGGAGCGCCTCGTGCTTCTGGAACTCGGGGTCGTTGGCGTAGTTGGCGCGCAGGGCGTCCAGCTGCTTGTCGATCTCGGCGATCTCCTGCCGATCCTTCTCGATGACGCTGTCCCACTCGTCCAGCTTCGCCTTGAACTTTTCCATCTTGGCGGAAGCGGAGGCGCGGCGGCGCTCGGAAAAGTCCTCGCTGCCGCTGATGAACTCGTTCTCTTCAAAGTCCAGCTTTACGGGGCGGCGCTTCTCCACATGATTGTGCAGGCGGTTGCAGAGGGCATAGCGCTGCTTGTAGAGCCGGATGGGCTCGTTCAGGTCGTCTACGCAAATGAAGCCGCCCACCAGGTTCACGATGTTCAGATAGGCATCGTTGGAGGCCTTCTTCGCCGCGTTCAGATGGTTTGCCAGCTCCATCTGCTTCTTCTCGTCCGCTGCGTCGTACTCGGCCTGGAGATGATCGGTCTTTTGCTGCAGCTCGTGCATCTTGTGGATGTGCTTGTGCAGGTGGTCGATGGTATTGGCCACATACTTGGGCGCCAGCTCGTCCAGAGAAGCGCCGTAATACATAGTGCGGCCGTCGGTCTGCCGATACAGCTGGAGGATCGTACGGCCGAAGGTGGATTTGCCGCAGCCGGACTCGCCCACCAGACCGAGGGTCTCGCCCTCGTAGATATCCAGGGTGATACCGTCGTTGGCCTTGTTGTACAGGCCGTGTCTTCCCACGGGGAAGTACTGCTTCAGGTTGGAGATCTTCAGCAAAATCTTTTCATTCTCATTCTTTTGCATGCTTGCGATCCTCCTTTCTCGGGTAGAAGCAGCGGATCTGCTGGGTCTCGGAGACATGGACCATGGTCGGCTCCTCCTCCTGGCAGCGCTCGGTAGCATACTTGCAGCGGGGAGCGAACTTGCAGCCCTTCGGCAGCGCCAGCGGGTGGGGCACGGCGCCGGGGATGGCGTCCAGACGCTCGTTGGCAGGCGTGGTCAGGCGCGGGATGGAGGTCATCAGGCCCTCGGTGTAGGGGTGGGAGAACTCGCTCTGGCGGAAAATGGTGTCTGCCGGGGCCATCTCCACCACCTGGCCGCAATACATGACGGCCACATCGTCCGCGATCTGGCGGATAACGCCCAGGTCGTGGGTGATGAACAGAACGGAAGTGCCGTGCTCGGCCTTCAGATCGTTGATCAGCTTCAGGATCTGCGCCTGAATGGTCACGTCCAGAGCGGTGGTAGGCTCGTCGGCGATCAGCAGCTTGGGCTTGCAGGCCAGGGCCATGGCGATCATGACACGCTGCCGCATACCGCCGGAGAGCTGGTGGGGATACTGCTTGGTGACGATCTGGGGATTGGGGATCTTCACGTCGGCCAGCATCTCGATAACCTTCTCAGCGGCCTCCTTCTTGTTCATCCCCTGGTGGATGATAAAGGGCTCGGAAACCTGCTTCTCCACGGTGAACACCGGGTTCAGGGAGGTCATGGGCTCCTGGAAGATGACGGAGATGTCGTTGCCGCGCACCTTGTACATCTCTTCCTTGGAGCACTTGGTCAGGTCTCTGCCGTCAAAGAGGATCTCGCCGCTGTCGATATAGCCGTTGCCGTCCAGCAGCTGCAGGATACTCATGGCGGAGACGCTCTTACCGGAGCCGGACTCGCCCACGATGCCGAGGGTGCGTCCGGGCTCCACGGAGTAGGAAACGCCGTTGACTGCTTTCACGATACCCTTTTTGGTGCGGAAGAACGTGTGCAGATCTTTTATCTCAAGTAATGCCATCGTTTTCCCTCCTTTACTTGTCGCGGTCGGACTTCGGGTCCATAACGTCGCGCAGGGTATCGCCGACGATGTTGATGCAGATACAGGTGATGGCCAGGAACAGAGCCGTGAACAGCCACTCCCACCAGAAGTTGGTGATGATGGTGGCGTTGTTGGCGCCGTTGAGCATGTTGCCCCAGGTCGGCCGCGGGTAGGTAACGCCGAAGCCCAGGTAGCTCAGGCTGGATTCCGTCAGCATACAGGTCGCAAAGTCCAGCGTCAGGGTAACGAAGATGATGGAGACGATGTTGGGCAGGATGTGCTTGAAGGCGATCGCGCCCTCCTTCACGCCCATGGCCTTGGCGGCGGTCACGTACTCGTTCTCGCGGGCCACCAGCACCTGGCCGCGGACCATGCGGGCCAGGCCCGTCCAGGTCAGCACGCCCAGGATCACCATGAGCAGAAAGATCTTATTATCCTCACTGATGTCAGACTGCGCCAGAATAGCGGAGAGGATCAGCGCGAAGGGCAGGAACGGGATAGCCGCAAAGATCTCGGTCACACGCATCAGGATCAGGTCGACCTTGCCGCCGAAGTAGCCGGAGATACAGCCGACGATGATGCCGATGATGGTGGAGATGATAACGGCGATGGCGCCGATGGTCATGGTCATCTTACCGCCCTGGATGATGCGCTGGAAGATGTCCGCGCCGCGGTTGTCGGTGCCGAAGAGGTAGCCCTTCAGGCCCCATTTGCCGACCAGCTCGTTGTTGTCATTTACAGCGTAGCTCTGGAAGGCGCCGCCGTAGATCCGGGTCACACCGGTCATGTCCTTGGGAACCTGGGTCTGATCCAGCGTGTCGCCGCCCCAGGAGAGGACGCGGCCCTTGTCGGTCAGCGCGGTGTAGTGGTAGGTACCGGAGACGATCTGGATGACGTGCTCGCCCTCCTGCAGCGCAGGCATGGGCTTGGCGCGGGTGCCGAAGTCACCGGTGAAGAACAGGGTGCCGTCGTCCAGCTCGCCGCAGACGGTGTTGCTGGTGGCGGTGATGGCGACGATCTTACGGCCGTCCAGATACTCTCTGGCGGAAACCGCCTTCTCGTTCAGGTTGGAGCGATACTGGTCATAGAGACCGCGCTTGCCGGTGTAGATGCTGTTGCCGGCCTCGGTCACGCCGACCACGTAGTTCAGGGTGAAGTCGATGTCGATGAAGTTGTCCCTGTCAAGGAACAGATCGATGTTCTGGTAGGTATTCTTGTTGCCCCAGATGTACAGGGTGCCGTCATCCATCAGAATGGCGCTGCACTGATAGCCGCAGGTCACCTTCTTGATGTGATCCACGTCGATGGTGCCGTTGAGCAGGATGTCGGGCTCAGGCAGGATGTTGGCGTTATCCTTGTTCTCGGGGTCAAAGTAGCCGAACTGGCCCAGCTTGTTGTAGCCCCAGCAGTAGACCTTGCCTTCCTCGGAAATGGCGACCACATGGTCGATACCGGCGGCCACATACACGATCTTGGCTTCCTTCACCTCATCCGGGATGTCGCGCACATCCAGACCGGTGGTGCTGATCTTGGAGTCGCCCCAGATGAAGACCTCGCCGGAGTTGTTCACGCCGACGGTGAAGCTGCCGAAGCTGTCGATCATGCGAATGTCGTCCTTCAGATCACCGGGCACAGACAGCATGCTCATGGTGGGGTGGACGTTCTGCTGGGTAACTTCGGTGTAGGAGTCGTAGTACTTGGGCATGAACAGCGGGCCAATGAAGACCAGCAGGAACATGGCGATCACGACGCAGAGGGCAAACACTGCCAGCTTCCGCTCAAAGAAGCCGCGGACGATCTGCTTGAAGGGGCTGACGATCTCCTCCACCTTCATGTTCTTGGCATTCTCTTCCATCTCGTCGGCCATCGTTTTGCTGCCGCCGAAGAAGAGACGCTTGAACCAACCGCCGATGGTGCCGAAGAAGCCTTTATTCTTCTTTTTCATCTTCGCACCTCCTTATGCGTTGACCCGGACACGCGGGTCGACAAGACCGTACACGATGTCGATGATCAGGTTGCCCAACAGGGACAGGGCCACGTAGAACAGCTGCATCAGGATGATCACGTCCGTATCTGCAGTACGCAGGGACTGGATCATCAGCTTGCCCATGCCGTTGATGCCGAACATATTTTCGAAGATCAGAGAACCGCCGAAGATGCCCAGGAACCAGCCGACGACCAGGGTCACGATGGGGATCAGGGCGTTACGCCAGGCGTGGGAGTAGATCACGGTCTTCTCCTTGACGCCCTTGGCGCGGGCGGTGCGAATGCAGTCCATAGACAGCGCGTCGATCATGGAAGCGCGGACGTAACGGGTCATGCCGCCCATGGAACAGAAAGTCATGGTAATGAGGGGCAGCGCCATGTAGTACATTCTGTCCTTGAACCACTCCCAGCCGGTGAAGTTGTTGCCCGGCGTGCCCATGCCGCTGGGCGGGAACAAATGCAGCAGGGAACAGAAGATCCAGATGAACAGAATACATGTAATGAAGGTCGGCAGCGAGTAACCGATGATGGTGACGACCTGGGTCGTCTGGTCAAACTTGCCGCCCTTGCGCACTGCGCAGAAGATGCCCAGGGGGATCGTGATGCCCAAAGCCAGGATCACGTTGAAGATGTTGATGAAGATGGTGTTCTTCATCGGTTCCCCGACGATGTTGATCACATCGTCCTTCAGCTCGTAGGAGTAGCCGAAGTTGCCCTCCAGCAGACCGTCGTACTTGCCGAAGTAGTTGGGGTATGCGCCGATCCAGCGCAGATAGCGAACCGCCAGGTTTTTGGTGTCCGTGCCGTAGAGCCGCTGATAGTACAGATAGCGTTCCTGGAACACCTGCTCCTTTTCCGCATCCGACTTGCCGCGAAGCTGCTGCTTCATGGTGACCATGTCAGCTCTGGCGTCGGTATAGGCTCGGTTGCTGGGAATGAGATTGTATATCAAGAACATGAGGATGGACAGAATGATCAGAACGACCAGCATGTATCCGATCCTCTTCAGAACGTATTTTCCCATTCTGTATCTCCAGTCTGTCGCACATGCGACTGGTTATTTCGGCAGTCAGGGGCATCACCCCTGCCTTGCCAGGTGCGGGGGTTCAGACAAAAACTTGTCAGCGTGCGATTGCGGGGCTTTGAGTTCCAAAAACGGAGAATATGACGCTGCTTGGCTCATATTCTCCGTTTTATTGCAGAGGTGAAGTCTATAAACACAGGATGGGGGCGAGCCCCACCCTGTGTTCATAGTTGCTTAGAGCTTAACGCTCAATGGTAAATCTGCAGGACTTAGTTGTTCCAGTAGATGTCAGCGATGTCCTTGATGTAGTAGGCGCTGTAGTCATCGTACATGGAAGGATCGATGGTCATGTTGAAGGAGTAGTCGTACACAGCGCTGTTGAAGCCGGTAGCGAAGTTGAAGCAGGTGTACATGGGAGTGCCGCTGTAGTAGCCGTAAACCTGCTGCTGATACAGCTCGTCGAGCATGGGAGCGAAGTCGCCGATGGTCTTCTGCACGGTGAAGCCAGCGTTGATGATGTTGTCATTCTGCTCAAAGCCGGTGACCAGCAGATCGGAGAACTCGTTGTTGACAGTGCCGTACCAGTTCAGAGCCAGAGGCATGTAGTAGTTGCCGTCGATCTCAACGGTCTTGTAAGCGCCGTCGATGGACTGGTAGTTCTTGTCGTACTCGGTGGCATACTCGCCGGGGATCATCTTGTAGCGGACGCCCTCGGTGTACTCGCCGCCCTCGGCGTTGTAGACCCAGCCGCCGGCCTCGAGGGTCGCGATGGCAGTGTCAACAGAGGTATCGTAGGCGTTCAGCAGCATGCCCTGGTTGGTGGCAGCCTTGTACATCCAGGAACCGGAGTAGTAGGGGCCGTCGACAACACCGCCGTAGCCGCCGGTGAAGTCCTTAGCAAAGGTGGCGCGGTCCATGCAGAAGGCGATGGCCTGACGGACCTCGGGGAACTGCACGGGGCCGAAGTCGGCACGGAAGCCCAGCTTGCCGTAGCCGGCGCGAGAGTAGTGGGTGTACACGAAGGCGCCATCGGAGCCATCAGCCATAGCAATGGCCTCGTCGGTGGCAGCGCCGCCGGTGATAGCAGACAGGCAGTCAACGCCGCCGGCCTTCAGGTCCTCGAGCTGAGTCTCGGCGATGATCCTCTTGTAGATAACGGTCTCGATCTGGGGCTTGGTACCCTCGTAGTTGCCCTTGAAGTAGGGGTTCAGCTTCAGGGTAGCGGTCTTCTCGGAAGCGTTGTAGTTCTCAACGGTGTAGGGGCCGGACCAGGGGTACAGGGTGTAGGTGTCGCCGATACCGGAATCGTTGATGTGCTGAGCCAGGACGTAGCTGTCGCCGTTCTTCTCATAGAAGTTGCCGGTGATGTACACGCCCTCGCCGTCGTCGGCGATGTCAGCGTCAGCGCCGAACCAGACGTCCTTGTAGGTGGGGTAGAAGCCGGCGTAGGCAATGGCGTAGAAGTACGGATAGTAGTCGGACTTAACGGTGGCGGAGAAGGTGTAGTCGTCGATCAGACGCAGACCGGTCATGACGGGGTTGCCGGAACCTTCGGTGCCGTCGAACGCGGCGAAGTCTTCGTAGCCGACATAGTTCATCAGGGCGCGAGCGTCGCGGCCGGAGCCCTCAGCAGCAACGGGAGTGGAGAAGGCCATGGGGTAGTACAGGTAGTTCTTGGCGGTGATGGGGGAGCCGTCGGAGAACACCAGGTCGTCATAAATGGTGATCTGGTAGGTGCAGGTACCGTCCTCGTTCTCGATCTGCTGGAAGTCCTTCACGACGGTCTCGTTCACAACGTAGCCGCCCTCTTTGGTGGTGACGACGGTGTCCAGGCCGTTGACCAGGCCGGCGACATCGTTATCGGAGGAGCCGGGGCTGGAGGAGCCGAAGTTGGACACGCGGAACTTACCGGACAGGTCGGTGGAGCTGCCCATGATGAAGGAACCGTCGGCCTTCTCGGAGGACCAGTCGATCAGGGCGCGGGCAGGACCCCAGAAGGGGTTGGTGGGATGCTCTTCAACACCCTTGATCTGGGCATTGTAGACATCGTAGTACTCGTTGGAGTACAGGGGGATCTCGGGCAGCAGGTAGTTCCAGCGGGTGATGTAGAACTTCCACCACTCGGCGTACACTTCATCCTCGGTGGCGAAGGAGGTGCCTTCGGTGGAGGTGTTGTACACCATGGCCATGGTCAGGAAGTCCAGACCCAGCTCGTACTGATTGCCGTCGGGGGCATTGAAGTACGCGAGGCCGGTCTCGGGATCTTCCTCAACGTCAGCAATAGAGGCTTCCTTGCCGAACTTGTCGTACAGGGAGATGTAGTCAGCATCAGCGCCGTACTCCTTGCCGTTCAGCAGCTGGATGGAAGAGGGCTTGTAGCCTTCCTCTTCCTCTGCCTCGGGCTCGGTGGTCTCAGTCTCGGGCTCGGTAGTCTCAGTCTCGGGCTCGGTGGTCTCAGTCTCGGGCTCGGTGGTCTCAGTCTCGGGCTCGGTGGTCTCGGTCTCTTCCTCAGCGGGCTTCTCGGCAGTTTCGCCGCAGGCCGCCAGAGCAAACACCATGACCAGAGCCAGAAGCAGGGCCAAGAGTTTCTTGAGGTTGCTCATTTTCATTTTTCCTCCTATTTTTTCTTTATTAAACGCATTAAGAAATCATAATGCGATTAATAAGCCTTTGGGTTCCCTCCTCCGCGGAAGAGGAAAAAGCAGACATTCGGCGCGAAGCAGCCTGTCACTAACCACTCGTATGTCCAAACAGCCGCCTTCATGCACACGTGCTCTGAATTTTACAAAACCGGTCGCCGGAGCTTTTCCGCTTTGCTGTCACAGAGCCCCAATGTCGCTTCCGAGCTTGATTATAGCATAGAACTTTTTGTATTTCAAGAAAAAAACTCGGGCACTGCTCTCCGAACTTCCAAAAAAACAGGCCTGTTTTTGTGAAAAACCACTAAAAATTCGGGGCAGCGGCGGCAAATTCGTCTTTCTCCCCTGTATTTTTGCTCAAAAAATGGGGCTTTTTTACCGATTTATTTCTCTATTTTGCTACATTATTGAAATATAAATCTCCCTGTCCGCAGCAGCCGCTCCTTCATTTTTGTCCATTTTGGAGAGAGCCTCCCGATGCTCCGGCGCCCCCGCGAACCGACCGGCAGGGCCTGGGCGGCCGCTTTCCCCGGACATGAAAAACGGCCCCGAGATTGCTCTCAGGGCTGTTTTTGTGTATAAAGTGTCGATCAGATCAGCTCGATCACGGCCATCTCGGCGGCGTCGCCGCGGCGGGCGCCGATGCGGGTGATGCGGGTGTAGCCGCCGTTGCGGTCGGCAAACTTCACAGCCAGCTCGTCCTTGACCTTCTTGGCCACGTCCTCGCGGGTAATGAAGCTGATCATCTGGCGGTAGGAAGCCAGATCCTTGGCCTTGCCGAGGGTGATCATCTTCTCGGCCATGGGAGCGATCTCCTTGGCGCGGAAGAGGGTGGTCTCCATCCGACCCTTATCCAGCAGGTCGGTGGTCTGCTGACGCAGCATGGCCATCCGCTGGTCGGTGCTCTTGCCGAGCTTTCTTGTTCCGGGCATATTGCAATTCCTCCTGTATTACTGATTATCCTCGCTGGCCAGGGAAAGTCCCATCATCTGGAGCTTGTGCTCCACTTCCTCCAGGGACTTGCGGCCGAGGTTGCGGACCTTGATCATCTCGTCTTGCGTCTTGTTGACCAGATCCTCGACAGTATTGATATTGGCACGCTTGAGGCAGTTGAAGCTTCTCACGGACAGATCCAGCTCTTCGATGGTCATCTTGAGCACAGTATCCGGCTCCTTGTCCTCCTTCTCCACCACGGTGGAGTTGGCGCCGATGGTGTCGGACAGGTCCGTAAAGAGCGTAAAGTGGTCGCAGAGTATTTTGGCGCCCAGGCTCAGCGTATCGCGCGCCGCCATGGTCTTGTCCGTCCAAACCTCGATGGTCAGCTTGTCAAAGTCGGTCTGGTTGCCCACACGGGTATTCTCGACCGTGTAATTGACCTTGAGCACCGGGGTGAAGATGGAGTCGACGGGGATGGTGCCGATCGCGGTGGTGGGAGTCTTGTTCTTCTCAGCGGAAACGTAGCCTCTGCCATGATCCAGAACCAGCTCCATATTCAGAGCGCCGTCGGGACCGAGAGTTGCAATAGGCTGCTCGGGATTGAGGATCTCCACCTCAGCGTCGGGCTTGATGTCACCGGCGGTGACGACGCCCTCGCCGGAGGCCTCGATGTAGACGGTCTTGGGGCCGTCGCAGTGAAGGCGGGCGATGATGCTCTTGACGTTCAGGACGATCTCCGTCACGTCTTCCTTCACGCCGGGGATGGTGGAAAACTCATGCTGCACACCGGCAATCTTGATGCTGGTGCAGGCCGTACCGGGGAGAGAGGAGAGGAGTACCCTGCGAAGAGAGTTTCCAAGCGTAGTGCCATAGCCGCGTTCCAGAGGCTCAATGACGTACTTGCCGTAATGGGTCTCATTGGGGTTTTCCATGCACTCAATGCGCGGCTTCTTAATTTCGATCATGTGGTTCCTGTACCCTCCTTGTTCAAATTGCGCCGCTATGGCGCGGTGCGTGGTTCAGCTTACCAATTTGAGGGTGTCGGGAAGTGCGGGAGGCACTTCCCGTTTATTCTGATTACTTGGAGTACAACTCGACGATGAGGCGCTCTTCCACGGGGAAGTCGATGTCCTCTCTGGTGGGGGCAGCAACGACCTTGCCGATCATGTTGGCAGCGTCAAACTCCAGCCACTTGGGGATGACATGGTAGGCGTTGGCCTCCAGGTTCATCTTGAAGCGCTCAATGCTGCGGCTGGACTCGCGCAGGGCGATGACCATGCCGGGCTTGACCTGGTAGCTGGGGATGTTGACCTTCTTGCCGTTGACGGTGAAGTGGCCGTGGTTGACCATCTGACGGGCCTCGCGGCGAGTAGCGGCGTAGCCCAGGCGGAACACCACGTTGTCCAGGCGGCTCTCCAGCTGGATGAGCAGGTTGTCGCCGGTCTTGCCGGTCATGCGCTCGGCTCTCTCATAGTAGCCGCGGAACTGCTTCTCCAGAACGCCATAGATGAACTTGACCTTCTGCTTCTCCTGCAGCTGAGTGGCGTACTCGGACTTCTTCTTGCGGGTCTGGTTGTTGCTGTTGCGGGTGGTTTCCTTCTTATAATAGCCCATGGCGGCGGGGCTGATGCCCAGCGCCTTCGCATGCTTTGCGATGGGCTGTCTGTTCTTAGCCATTACAGTGTCCTCCTTTCCTTATACACGACGACGTTTCGGAGGACGGCAGCCATTGTGAGGAATGGGGGTGACGTCCTTGATCATCGTCACTTCGAGACCGGCGGTCTGGAGGGCGCGGATGGCGGCCTCACGGCCGGAGCCGGGACCCTTGACGAAGACCTCGACGGTCTTCAGGCCGTGCTCCATGGCTGCCTTGGCGGCAGTCTCAGCGGCGGTCTGGGCGGCAAAGGGGGTGGACTTCTTACTGCCACGGAAGCCGAGGCCACCGGCGGAGGCCCAGGAAATCGCGTTGCCCTGGGTGTCGGTGACGGTCACCATGGTGTTGTTGAAGGAAGAGCTGATATGAACCTGACCCTTTTCAATGTTCTTGCGCTCTCTGCGGCGGGTTCTGACGACTTTCTTCTTAGCGGTTGCCATTGTTCATATCCCTCCCTTACTTCTTCTTGTTGGCGATGGTGCGTTTCGGGCCCTTGCGGGTGCGGGCATTGGTCTTGCTCCGCTGGCCGCGCACGGGGAGACCGCGGCGGTGCCGCAGACCACGGTAGCAGCCGATCTCGGTCAGGCGCTTGATGTCAAGCGCGGTCTGACGGCGCAGGTCGCCTTCTACGATGAAGTTGTGGTCGATGCACTCACGCAGCTTGGCTTCTTCCTCGTCGGTGAGGTCTTTCACGCGGGTGTCGGGATTGATCCCAGTCATGTCCAGGATCTTCTTCGCGCTGGTTCTGCCGATACCATAGACATAAGTGAGACCGATTTCGATTCTCTTGTCTTTGGGCAGGTCAACGCCGGCTATACGTGCCATACTTTTTTCTTCCTTTCGAAAATTATTTCCGCACTTTAACGGTATCAGGGGCTTATTCCCGCCGGAGGGAGTCCCTGATCCATGCGGGATGATTTGAAGACAGGAGCCGTTCGCCCTGTCGCCGGGGTGGCGCCGAGGCTGAATGTTTCTGCCGAAACAGCATACAAGGAGCCGATCCTGTACAGGCTGTTTGCGCGCAAAAAACTCAGTCGCAGCGAAGAATTATTTTATCAAACAGACCTACGATCTGTCAAGTAAAATATTTCCAGTTGTCGAATTTTTTGCCCGGCCCGGGACCGACCCTTGTATCGGGGCGACGATGAGGCGGCCGGAAATGCGGCCAGCTCATCGCTACCCGTTATTTTAACCCTGGCGCTGTTTGTGCTTGGGGTTCTCGCAGATGACCATGACTTTGCCCTTGCGCTTGATGATCTTGCACTTCTCGCACATAGGCTTCACGGAAGGTCTGACTTTCATTTGTTATACCTCCTGCTGTTACTTGCTCCTCCAGGTGATGCGGCCGCGGGTCAGGTCGTAGGGAGACATCTGAACCGTTACCTTGTCGCCGGGAAGGATACGGATAAAATTCATCCGGAGCTTGCCGGAAATATGGGCCAGGATGATATGGCCGCCGCCAATATCCACCTGGAACATGGTGTTAGGCAGGGATTCTACCACCGTGCCTTCGAGTTCGATCACATCGTCTTTTGCCAAAGCTTTTTTCTCCTCCAGATCTTGTCAGATGTCGTCCGCCATGGTGAGAATCTCCGGCTCCCCATCGGTGATGAGGATGGTGTTCTCATAATGGGCGGCCAGAGAATGATCCCTCGTGACGACCGTCCAGCCGTCGGAGAGGATCCTTACACGCCAGTCCCCCGCGCAGACCATCGGCTCCACGCAGATGGTCATGCCCTTGAGCAGCCGGGGATTGGCCCGGCGGGTCTCAGGGCGGTAGTTGGGAACCTCCGGAGCCTCGTGCATGCCCCGGCCGATGCCGTGACCCACGAAGTCCCGCACCACGGAAAAGCCGTGGCTCTCCACATAGTCCTGCACCGCTTCTCCGATGTCGTAGACGCGGTAGCCTACCTTGGCGAACTTGATTCCCTCGAAGAAGGCCTGACGGGTGACTTCCATCAGCTTCTTCGCCTCCGCGCTGACCTCTCCTACCGGGTAGGTGCCGGCGCAGTCGCCGACAAAGCCCTTGTAGGTGGCGCACAGATCAATGGAAACGATGTCGCCGCTGTGAACGATTCTCTTTCCGGGGATGCCGTGGATGACCTCATCGTTGACGGAGACACAGGTCGCCGCCGGGAAGCCCTCGTAGCCCAGACAGCTGGGCTTGGCGCCGGACTTCACAATGTACTCATGCACGGCTCTGTCGATTTGCTTTGTGGTCATGCCGTCCTTCACGGCCTGACGCCCGATGGATCTTGCGCCGGCCGTGATGCGCGCGGCCTGGCGCATGATCTCGATCTCGTGGGGAGATTTGATGGTGATGCTTTCTGCCATTTCAGATCTCCAGAGCCCGGCGGATCTCCGCCGTGGTCTGCTCGATACTGGGTTGGTTTTCTGCCAGGCGCAGCTTGCCGCGTTCCTCATAGAAGGCCTTCAGCGGCTCGGTCTCCTTGTGGTAGGTCTCCAGTCTTGCCAGGACCGTCTCGGGAGCGTCATCCTTGCGGATGCTCAGCTCGCCGCCGCAGAGATCGCAGATCCCTTCCACCTTGGGGGGGTTGTTCACAATGTGGAAGGTGCCGCCGCAGCTCTTGCAGGTCCGGCGTCCGGACATGCGCTCCACGATGACGCTGTCGTCCACCTCGATGGAGAGGGCGAAGTCCACCGCGATGCCCAGCTCCTCCATGGCTTTCGCCTGGGGGATGGTGCGGGGCACGCCGTCCAGAATGTAGCCCTCGGCGCAGTCCGGCTCAGCCAGACGCTCCTGCAGGATACCGATGATCACAGAGTCGGGAACCAGCTTCCCGGCCTCCATGAAAGCCTTTGCCTCCAGGCCCACCTTCGTGCCGTTTTTGACGGCGGCACGAAGGATGTTGCCCGTGGAAATGGTGGGGATCCCCAGCTCGCGGCTCAGGATCTCCGCCTGGGTGCCTTTCCCGGCGCCCGGGGCGCCCAAAAGAATCAGCTTCATAGCTTCTCCCTCCGGAATCAATCCAGGAAACCCTTGTAGTTGCGCATGAGCATCTGCGCCTCCAGGGCACGGACGGTTTCCAGCGCAACGCCGACGGCGATCATGATGGACGTGCCGCCCAGGGACAGGCCGGTGAGCTGAGAAGCGTTGCTGAAGTGGGAGATCAGGATGGGCACGATGGCGATGATGCCAAGGTAGATCGCGCCGAAGAGGGTGACCTTGTTCAGAACCTTCTGGATGAACTCACTGGTGGGCTTGCCGGGACGGAAGCCGGGGATATAGCCGCCGTTCTTCTTCAGGTTATTCGACACCTCAATGGGATTGAACTGGATGGTGGAATAGAAGTACGCAAAGAAGATGATCAGCAGGAAGTAGATAATCGCGTAGGGGATGGAGTTGTTGCCGAACCAGGTGTTGACCCAGCTGTCCTGGCTGGCGCCGGCCAGACCCGCGATGGTGGCGGGCAGGGTGCCGATGGAGGAGGCGAAGATGATGGGCATAACGCCGGACATGTTCACCTTCATGGGCAGGAAGGTGCTCTGGCCGCCGTACATCTTCCGGCCGACCACGCGCTTGGCGTACTGCACCGGGAGCCGGCGCTCGGCGTCGTTGACGTAGACGATCAGGACGATGATGGCCAGGGCGCCCAGGAACATCAGCACCGCGACCCACCAATCCAGGTGGTAGGGGTCGGACGCGGGGCGGCCGACGTTCTCGATCGTGGCGATGATGCTGCGGGGCAGGCGGGACACGATGCTGGCAAACAGGATCATGGAGATACCGTTGCCGATGCCGAACTCGGTGATCTGCTCGCCCAGCCACATGATCAGAGCGGAGCCGGAGGTGAAGGTCAGGATGATGACCAGCGCCACCCAGAAGCTGTTCTCTGTGCCGACCTGGAGATAACCGGAGTTCTTGATGAGCATATAGTAGGCGAAGCCCATGAGAAGGCCGATGCCCACGGTAGCGTAACGGGTGATGGAAGCGATCTTCTTCCGGCCCTCTTCGCCGCCTTCCTTGCTCAGCCGCTCCAGCGCCGGGATGGCGATGCAGAGCAGCTGGATGATGATGGAGGCGTTGATGTAGGGCTGGATGGACAGAGCGAAGATGGTCGCCTGGGAGAAGGCGCCGCCGGACATCATGTTGTACAGGCCCAGGATGTTGCCCTGGTTGGACTCAAAGTAGCTGGCCAGGGCGTCCCGGTTGATATACGGGACGGGGACGGCATTGCCGATGCGGTACAGCAGGATGATCAGCAGGGTGAAGAGGATCTTTCTGCGAAGATCCTGGATCTTCCAGGCGTTTTTCAGCGTCTGAATCACTTAGATCACCTCTGCCTTTCCGCCGGCCGCCTCGATCTTCTGTTTTGCGGTTTCGGAGAAAGCAGAAGCCTTTACAGTCAGCTTCTTGGTAACTTCACCGTTGCCAAGGAACTTAACACCATATCTGCACTTGGAAATGATGCGGGCGTCCAGGAGGGCCTGGGCATCCACAACGGAGCCGTCCTCAAACTTCTCCAGTACGGAGACGTTCACAGCCTCCAGAGGCTTGGCGAAGATGTTGTTGAAGCCCCGCTTGGGGATGCGGCGAGCCAGAGGCATCTGGCCGCCTTCGAAGCCGATGCGGACACCGCCGCCGCTGCGGGCCTTCTGGCCCTTGTGGCCGCGGCCTGCGGTCTTGCCGTTGCCGGTAGCGTGGCCTCTGCCCTTGCGCTTGTCAACGTGGGTGGAGCCGGCGACCGGAGAAAGGTCATGAATATACATTCTTTTGCCCTCCTTATTCTTCGGTGACCTTCAGCAGATAGCCGATCTTGGCGATCTTGCCGCGGGTCTGGGGATTGTCGGGCTGTACGGTCTCGTTGCCGATCTTGTGCAGGCCCAGGGACTGGGCGGTGGCGATGTGGCTGTCCAGTCTGCCGTTGAGGCTCTTGACGAGCTTGATTCTCAGATTAGCCATGTTTCGTCCTCCTTAACCCTGAACTTCTTCAGGAGTCTTGCCCCGGACAGCGGCGACCTGAGAGGCGTCGCGCAGGGACTTGAGGCCTTCCATGGTGGCTGCCACAACGTTCGCGGGGTTGTTGGTGCGCAGGCACTTGGTACGGATGTTGGAGATACCGGCAGCCTCCACGACGGCACGCACAGCGCCGCCGGCGATCACGCCGGTGCCTTCCGGGGCGGGCTTGAGAAGCACGCGGCCGGCGCCGAAGCAGCCCAGCACCTCGTGGGGGATGGTGGTGCCGCTCAGGGTGATGGTGACGATGTTCTTCTTGGCGTCCTCCAGGCCCTTGCGGATGGCCTCGGAGACCTCGTTGGCCTTGCCCATGCCGTAACCGACGCGGCCCTTGCCGTCGCCGACCACGCAGAGCGCGGAGAACTTGGCCACACGGCCGCCCTTAACGGTCTTGCTGACGCGGTTGAGGGAAACCAGCTTCTCGATGAACTCGGAGGGAGCCTCGTCGCGATTGCGGCGGTCACGCCGATCGTTTCTGTCGTTATTGAAAGCCATAACTCTTCGTCTCCCTTCCTTAGAACTTCAGGCCGCCCTCACGGGCGCCTTCGGCCAGAGCCTTGACACGGCCGTGGTAGATATAACCGCCGCGGTCGAACACGACTTCCTCGATGCCCTTCTGCAGAGCGCGCTCCGCGATGACGGCACCGATCTTCTTGGCGGCTTCCACGTTGCCGCCCTTGCCCTCGAATCCCTTCTCCACGCTGGAGGCAGACACCAGGGTGTTGCCGGCTACGTCGTCGATGATCTGGGCATAAATATTGCTTTCGCTGCGGAACACGCACAGGCGGGGTCTCTCGGCGGTGCCGGAGATCTTGCCGCGCACACGGTTGTGGCGCTTGATGCGCTGTCCTCTGGTATCAGGTCTCTTAATCATTCAGGCACACCTCCGTTTACTTAGCGCCGGTCTTGCCTTCTTTGCGGCGGACAACTTCGTAGTCGTACTTGATGCCCTTGCCCTTGTAAGGCTCGGGAGGACGCTTGCCACGAACTTCCGCTGCAAACTGGCCGACCTTCTGCTTGTCGATCCCCTTGATGACGATGTGGTTGGCATCGGGAACATCGATCTGGATGTCCTCGGTCTCGGGCATGATGACCTGGTGAGAATAGCCCAGGTTCATGACCAGATTCTTGCCTTCCTTAGCGGCGCGGTAGCCGACGCCGTTGATCTCCAGCTTCTTCTCGAAGCCCTTGGTCACGCCGACGACCATGTTGTCGACCAGGGTCCTGGTCAGGCCGTGGAGAGAACGATTCTCCTTGTTGTCATTGGGGCGCTTCACGTGGAGGACGTTGCCGTCCTGCTCGACCTTGATGCTGGGAACCAGATCCCGCTCGATGGTGCCCTTGGGGCCCTTCACGGTGATGTGGTTGCCGTCGGTGACCTTGACTTCGACACCGGCGGGGATGGTGATGGGAGCTCTACCGATTCTAGACATGTCGCTTCCTCCTTACCACACGAACGCCAGGACTTCGCCGCCGACATGCTCCTTGCGAGCCTGCTTGTCGGTCATGATGCCCTTGGAGGTGGAGATGATGGCGATGCCCAGGCCCTTGAGGACGCGGGGGAGCTCGTCAGCACCGGCGTACACCCGGAGACCGGGCTTGCTGACACGGCGAAGACCCTGGATGGCCTTCTCCTTGCCGGGCAGGTACTTGAGGGTGATGCGGATGATGCCCTGGGTGCCGTCGTCAATCACCTGGTAGTTCTTGATGTATCCCTCGTTCAGAAGGATCTCGGCGATGGCCTTCTTCATCTTGGAGGCCGGGACATCGACGCTTTCATGCTTGGCGCAGCCGGCGTTGCGGACGCGGGTCAGCATATCGGCAATGGGGTCGGTGATCTGCATAGTTTTTTATCCTCCTCATTTAGAGTTACCGCCGGGTTTCCCGGTCGGTTTCAGCGGGAGGTCCCATGTCAATGCTTGATTGACCATGGCCTTTCCTCGCTGTTTGAAGGGGGGTCTCCCCTATTCTATTTATTCGGTGGGAGGGATCAGCTCCCACCGGATAAAACAAGTGAAGAATGAAAAGTGAAAAATGAAGAATTATGGTGTCGCCTGCGGCGACGGATTATGATTCTTGGTTCTTCTCATTCTTACGCGCTGCTCGCCAGGTTTCCCCTGTCGGTAACAGCGCACTGATTTTTCGTCAGACGAGGCGGCAAGGCGACGCTGTATCGTTTATACTGCAAGCCGCAGCCAACGAAGGTTCGCGGAAATTTAGAAGCTGGCGCTTCCGCGCTAATTTTTCGTCAGACGAGGCGGCAAGGCGAAGCTGTATCTTTTATACAGCGAGCAGCAGCCAACGAAGTATGACGGGAAATTAGAAGGAAGCCTTCCGGACTCCGGGGATCTGGCCCTTGTAGGCCAGCTCGCGGAAGCAGATACGGCAGATGCCGTAGTTGCGCAGATAGGCGTGGGGACGGCCGCAGAGCTTGCAGCGGTTGTACTTGCGGGTGGAGAACTTCGCAGGGGCCTGCTGCTTCAGGATCATAGATTTCTTAGCCATTTGTTCGTCCTCCTCAGTTCACGAAGGGAGCGCCCATGAGCTTCAGCAGCTCGCGAGCCTCTTCGTCGGTCTTCGCGGTGGTGGTGATCGCAATGTTCATACCGCGCAGCTTCTCGATCTTGTCGTACTCGATCTCGGGGAAGATGATCTGTTCCTTCAGGCCCAGGCTGTAGTTGCCGCGGCCGTCGAAGGCGTCGGCGCTGATGCCGCGGAAGTCGCGGACACGGGGCAGCGCCACGTTGAACAGACGGTCCAGGAACTCCCACATGCGGTCCTGGCGAAGGGTGACCTTCACGCCGACCTTCATGCCCTCACGGAGCTTGAAGTTGGCGACGGACTTCTTGGCCACGGTGGCAACGGCGTGCTGACCGGTGATGGCGCTGATGTCCTTGATGACGGCCTCCAGAGCCTTGGCGTTGTCCTTGCAGTCGCCGCAGCCGACAGACACCACGATCTTCTCGATCTTGGGGATCTGCATGGGGGACTTGTACTGGAACTTCTCCATCAGAGCAGGAGCAACTTCCTTGAGGTACTTTTCCTTCATACGAGTCATAGTCAGTTATCTCCTTTCTCTCAGATTTCGGCGCCGCACTTCTTGCAGACGCGGGTCTTCTTGCCGTCCACGATCTTGTGGCCGACGCGGGTGGCCTTGCCGCACTTGGGGCAGACGAGCTGCACCTTGCTGGCGTAAATGGGGGTCTCGACCTTGATGATGCCGCCCTCTTCGCCCTGCTTGCGGGGCTTCTGATGCTTGGTGGCAACGTTCACGCCTTCCACGATGACCTTTTCGGCCTTGGGGTCGGCGGTCAGGATCTTGCCCTGCTTGCCCTTGTCCTTGCCGGACAGGACTACGACTTTGTCGTCTTTCTTAATGTTCATTCTCTGTGCCCTCCATCAAATCACTTCGGGAGCCAGGGACAGGATCTTCATGTATTCCTTGTCACGGAGCTCACGGGCAACGGGCCCAAAGATACGCGTGCCGCGGGGGTTCTTGTCACCGGTGTTGATGAGCACGGCAGCGTTCTCGTCGAAGCGGACATAGGTGCCGTCGGCGCGGCGGACGGGCTTGACGGTGCGGACGATGACCGCCTTCACAACGTCGCCCTTCTTCACGGAACCGCCGGGAGCCGCCTTGCGGACGGAGCAGACGATCACGTCACCGATGCTGGCATACTTGCGCTTGGAGCCGCCAAGCACGCGGATGCACTTGAGTTCTTTGGCGCCGGTATTGTCGGCGACCTTCAGATAAGATTCCTGTTGGATCATATTTCGGCGCCTCCTTACTTAGCCTTCTCAACGATCTCGACCACGCGCCAGCGCTTGTCGCGGCTGAGGGGGCGGGTCTCCATCACGCGGACGATATCGCCGACGCCGCACTCATTGTTCTCGTCGTGGGCCTTCAGGCGGTAGGTACGTCCGATGATCTTCTTGTAGGTCTTGTGCGCGACCCGGTCCTCGACGATGACGACCACGGTCTTGTCCATCTTGTCGCTGACGACCTTGCCAACGCGGACCTTACGGGAAGTAGTTCTCTCAGTATTCATTTCCTCTTACCTCCTCAGTTCTGCTTTTCGTGCAGGACGGTCTTGACGCGGGCGATGTCACGCCGTGCGGCAGAGATCTTGGTGGGGTTGTCAAGATGATTGGTGGCATGCTGCATGCGGAGCATGAACAGGTCCTTCTTCAGCTCGACCAGCTTCTGCTCCAGCTCGCTGACGGACATATTGCGGATTTCGTTTGCCTTCATCTTATTCACCACCGTTCTCAGACTCGGTGCCCTTCGCAACGATCTTGGTCTTGATGGGCAGTTTGTGGCTGGCAAGACGCAGAGCCTCGCGGGCGATCTCCTCGGAGACGCCGGCGATCTCAAACATCACGCGGCCGGGCTTGACGACAGCGACCCAGTACTCGGGAGCGCCTTTACCGGAACCCATACGGGTCTCGGCGGGCTTGGCGGTAACGGGCTTGTCGGGGAAGATCTTGATCCACACCTGACCGCCGCGCTTGGTGTAGCGGGTCATGGCGATACGAGCGGCCTCGATCTGGTTGGAGGTGATCCAGCCGGGCTCCTGCGCGGCCAGACCGAACTCACCGTAGCTCACAACGTTGCCGCGGGTGGCTTTGCCCTTCATGCGGCCGCGCTGAACTCTGCGGTATTTGACTCTCTTAGGCATTAACATTAGTTGTTGCCTCCTTCCTTCGCGCCGGCAGCGGGACGGGGACCGCGGTTGAAGTTGCCCTGGCCCTGGGGTCTGCTGCCATAGCCGCCCTGGCGGTTGTCGCGGTTGTCGCGATTGTAGCCGCCCTGACGATTGTCACGATTGTCGCGGTTGAAACCACCCTGGCGACGGTCGCCGCCGCGGCGGTCGTCCCGACGGCGGCGCTCGCCGGCGGGCTTGGAGAGATCCATGGTGCGCGGGGTGGTGCGCAGGGTCTGGGAGAGGACCTCGCCCTTGTAGATCCACACCTTCACGCCGATGCGGCCGTAGGTGGTGTTGGCTTCGGCAAAGCCGTAGTCGATGTCGGCACGGATGGTCTGCAGAGGAATGGTACCCTCGTGGTAGCACTCGCTGCGGGCGATCTCAGCGCCGCCCAGACGGCCGCCGCACTTGACCTTGATGCCCCGGGCGCCCATACGCATGGCGCGGCCCATGGCGTTCTTCATGGCACGGCGGAAGCCGATGCGCTTCTCCAGCTGCTGGGCGATGTTCTCGGCAACCAGCTGGGCGTTGGTGTCGGGGGTGCGAACCTCGACGATGGAGAGAGCCACGGGCTTGCCGATGAGCTTCTCGACCTCGAGACGCAGGCGCTCGATCTCGGCGCCGCCCTTGCCGATGACCACGCCCGGACGGGCGCAGTGGATATAAATGCGGACCTTGGCGCTGTCGCGCTCGATCTCGATGGTGGGAACGCCGGCGGAATAGAGGGTCTTCTTCAGAAACTCACGGATCTTGTGATCCTCGACGATCAGATCGCCGACCTTGTCTTCCCGAGCATACCAACGGGAGTCCCAGTCTTTAATAACGCCTACACGCAGGCCATGGGGATTCACTTTCTGTCCCATAATTCTGCCTCCTTCCCTTAGTCTCTCTCAGCCACGGCGATGACGATGTGGCTGGTGCGCTTGTTGATGCGGTACATACGGCCCTGAGCTCTGGGCATGCCCCGCTTGAGGATGGGGCCGGCGCCGACGAAGGTCTGGCACACAAAGAGCTTCTCAGGATCCATTTCGAAATTGTTCTCGGCGTTGGCCATGGCGCTCTTGAGCACCTTGATCATCAGCTCGCAGCCGGCCTTGGGGGTGTTCTCCATGAGAGCCATGGCGACCTTGGCGTCCTTGCCGCGGATCATGTCGCAGATGATCTCGACCTTACGGGGAGAGATACGGGCATATTTGTGCTCCGCACGGGCAATTTTCTTCTCGTCCATTTCTTCTCCTCCTTACTTGCCGGTCTTGCTGCCGGCATGGCCGCGGAAGGTGCGGGTGGGGGCGAACTCGCCCAGCTTGTGCCCGACCATATCCTCGGTGACATACACGGGAACGTGACGGCGGCCGTCATGGACGGCGATGGTGTGTCCGACGAAGGACGGGAAAATGGTGGAGGAACGGCTCCAGGTCTTGATGACCTGCTTGTTGCCGCTCTTGTTCATTTCATCGACTCTCTTCAGCAGCTCGGGAGCGGCGAAGGGGCCCTTCTTAATGCTTCTGCTCATTTACGTTCCCTCCTTACTTCGCGTTGCGGCGCTTGACGATGAACTTATCGGTCTTGTTCTTCGTCTTGCGGGTCTTGTAACCCAGCGCGGGCTTGCCCCAAGGAGTTACGGGGCCGGGACGGCCGACAGGGCTCTTGCCCTCGCCGCCGCCGTGGGGGTGATCACAGGGGTTCATGACGGAGCCGCGCACGGTGGGGCGGATGCCCATGTGGCGTTTGCGGCCGGCCTTGCCGATGTGCACATTGGCGTGGTCGATGTTGCCGACCTGGCCGATGGTGGCGTAGCACTCCATGCGGACCTTGCGCATCTCGCCGGAGGGGAGACGCACGGTGGCCATGCCGTTCTCCTTGGCCATGAGCTGGGCGGCGACGCCGGCGCTGCGGACAAGCTGCGCGCCCTTGCCGGGGTAGAGCTCAATGTTATGGATCACGGTGCCCACGGGGATGTTGGCCATGGGCAGGGCGTTGCCGGCCTTGATGTCGGCAGCCGCGGAGGCCAGGACGGTGTCGCCCACGTTCAGGCCCACAGGGGCCAGAATGTAGCGGCGCTCGCCGTCGGTGTACTCCACCAGGGCGATGAAGGCGCTGCGGTTGGGGTCGTACTCCAGGCGGAGGACCTTGCCCTCGACGTCCAGCTTGTTGCGCTTGAAGTCGATGACGCGGTACTTCTGCCGGTTGCCGCCGCCCTGGTGGCGGACGGTGATGTGGCCGTAGCTGTTGCGGCCGGCGTTCTTCTTGAGGACCTCGGTCAGGCTCTTCTCGGGCTTGACGTGCTTGGCAACTCCGTCGAAGCCGGAGACGCTCATGTGGCGTCTGGAAGGAGTAGTCGGTCTGTAGGTTTTAATAGCCATTCTGTTCTTCCTCCTTATGCCATGCCTTCAAAGAGCTCGATGTTCTTGGAATCGGCGCTCAGCTTGACAACGGCCTTTTTCCAGGAAGCGGTGTTGCCCATGGGGTAAGCGCCCTGGCGCTTGGCCTTGCCGCGGACGTGCTCAGTGGTGACCTTGATCACGGTGACGTCGAAGATCTCCTCGACGGCCTTCTTGATCTCGATCTTGTTGGCGTCCTTGGCGACCTCAAAGGCATACTTCTTGATGTCCAGGTCTTCCATGGACTGCTCGGTGATGATGGGGCGGATGATGACATCGTATGCGGTCTTCATCAGGCGAACACCTCCTCGATCTTGGCAAGGGCAGCCTTGTCAACAACCAGCTTGCCGTTGGTCAGAATCATATAGGGGCTCAGGACGTTGGCGAAG
>JAEEGH010004748.1_pt1 | contig 34593 bp, 34 predicted proteins | sample 9134181 | NCBI WGS metagenome assembly JAEEGH01 (sample SAMN16246544, study PRJNA631951) | gut metagenome | biome: gut microbiome; feature: rumen; material: DP-attached | host: Bos | place: Iran: Karaj | collected 2018-10
GCAGCACGTCGCCGTCACCCCCGGAATCGCGTTCGGTCCCCACGGCGAGGGCTTCTTCAGGATCTCCTACGCCGCCAGCGAGGCCGACCTCCGCGAGGGAATCGCCCGCATCAAGAAGTTCATGGGCGCGCTCTGAAACACTCAACACGCGGGCGTACCCGCCCGCGTCCTTACCTATTATTATATAACGGCTGGGCATTGTCCCATCATTCCGTCATTTTGGACGGGCCCAGGGATTCAAATGAGCAGAAAATTGTACACTGTCGGCCCCGTGTACGTGGCCGACGACACCCTCAAGGCGATGGACAGACCTATGATCACCCACAGGAGCAAGGAATACAAGGAGCTCCACAAGTCCATCGAGGACAAACTCCGCGAGGTCCTCGACACCAACTACGACTTCCTCATGGTGTCCGGTTCCGCCACCGTGCTCCTCGAGGGAGCCGCCAGGAGCGGTATCTCCAGGAAGTCTCTCGGACTCACCTCCGGTTCCTTCGGAGACAGGTCCATCGAGGTCGCCGAAACCAACGGGAAGACCGTCGACAAGGTCAAGGTCCCCCTCGGCACCGCCGTCAAGCCCGCCGACATCGAGGGCAAGGTTGCCAAGGACACCGAGGCCGTCCACTGGGTCTCCAACGAGTCCTCCTCCGGAGTGTACTGCGACTCCGTCGCACTCGCAGAGGAAGTAAGGTCCCAGAACCCCGACTCCCTCATCATGATCGACGCCGTCACCTCCATGTTCGCCATGGATCTCAAGTTCAGCAAGGTGCAGCCCGACTCCGTCGTGTTCGGCACCCAGAAGGCCCTCGCCCTCCCTCCCGGAATGGCATTCGCCGCCGTTTCCCCCAAGTTCCTCGCCAAGGCCGAGAAGGTCGAGAACAAGGGATTCTACGCCGACTTCACCAAGCTCAAGGAGAAGAACGACGAGAACTACGCCCTCACCACCCCGCCCGTATCGCTCATGTACGGTGTGGACTACCAGCTCGACAAGATGCTGAAGGAGGGAATGGCCACCAGGTACAGAAGGCACCAGGAGATGGCCGACATGGTCCGCAGCTGGGCCAACAGGAAGATGCAGGGCGTCTTCCCCGAGAAGGGCTACGAGTCCAACACCATCGGCGTCGTCAAGAGGGGAGACCTCGACTTCGACAAATTCCACTCCATCATCAAATCCATGGGCATGGAGATCTCCAACGGTTACGGTTCCGCGAAGAACACCACCTTCAGGATCGGACACATGGGAGACCTCACCTGCACCGACATCAAAGCCCTCATCGCAGTCATGAACGAGGCACTCGAGGAGATGAAACAGTGACCACCAAGATTCTTGTATCCGACAAACTCGACAAAGCGGGTCTCGAGATCCTCGAGGCCTCCGGTCTTCCCGTCGTCATGAAACCCGGAATGACCGAGGACGAACTCTGCGCGGAGATCGCGGACTACGATGCGCTCATCATCAGGTCCGGAACCCGCGTCACCAGGAAGGTCATCGACGCCGCCAAGAAGCTCAGGCTCATCGGACGCGCCGGGGTCGGGGTCGACAACGTCGACATCCCCTACGCCACCGAGAAGGGAATCCTCATCATGAACACCCCCTCCGCCAACACCCTTTCCGCGGCGGAGCACACCTGCGCCATGATCCTCGCCATGGCAAGGAACATCCCCCAGGCCCACCAGTCCATGCACGAGGGCAAGTGGGACAGGTCCAAGTTCACCGGAGTCGAGCTCAACGGCAAGACCCTAGGAATCATCGGTACCGGCCGTGTCGGTCTCGAGGTCGCCAGGAGGCTCAAGGCCTTCAACATGACCATGGTCGCCAGCGACCCCTTCCCTCCCAGGCAGGAGGTCCTCGACGAGATCGGCATCAAGCTCCTCCCCAACGCGGACGAGGTCGTCAAGGTCGCCGACTTCATCACCATCCACAGCCCCCTGCTGCCCTCCACCAAGGACATGATCTCGGACGCCCAGTTCAAGATGATGAAGCCCTCCTGCAGGATCGCCAACGTGGCCCGCGGAGGAATCGTCAACGAGGACGCCCTCTACAGGGCCCTCAAGGACAACGTCATCGCAGGAGCGGCATTCGACGTCTGGTGCAACGAGCCCCTCTCCGAGGAGGAGCAGAAGCTCCTGGAGCTGCCCAACCTCGTCACCACCCCCCACCTCGGTGCCAGCACCAAGGAGGCACAGCTCAGGGTGGCCGTCGATATCGCCAACTCCGCGGTCAAGTACCTGAAGGACGGCATCATCACCAACGCCATCAACGCGCCCCGCGGCAAGCTCACCCCCGAGACCGAGCCCTTCGTCCCCCTCGCAGAGGGACTCGGAGTGTTCGCCAACCACCTCAACGCCGGCAAGAACGTCGAGCGCTTCGAGGTCACCGCCAACGGATCCATGGCGGAGGGAGACACCAACCTCCTCAGGGTCTACGCGGTCAAGGGATTCATCAGGGACATGGTCGGCATGGACAACGCCAACCTCGTCAACGCCGAGCCCATCGCCAAATCCAAGGGAGTCGAGATCAAGGACTCCAAGAACGCGGGCTCCGTCAACTACTCCAACATCCTCGAGATCAAGACCGTGTCCGGCAAGGACACCGAGACCGTCAGCGGTACCGTCTTCGGTGACGAGCCCAGGCTGGTCGGCTACAACGGATACTCCTTCAACGTGCCCCTTTCCGGCAACATGGTCTTCCTGAACTACGCCGACAGGACCGGTATCGTCGGAGCCGTCGGAACCGTTCTCGGAAAGGCGGATGTGGACATCCAGCAGATGGCCGTCTCCGTCAACGGAAGCGGCAAGGCCCTCATGGTCCTGCTGGTCGGAAAGGCCCTCGACAGCAAGCTCGTCGACGAACTCGCCAAGGCGATCGACGGAACCGCCAGGTTCGTGGCGGTCAACTGAGGTCGGTAGCATGATCACCGTCGACGACCTGACCATCGCCATCGAGAACAGCATCGACAGCGACATGAAGCTGGAGCACGAGGAGGCATTCGACCTCGCCCAGCACGTGCTCAACTTCTTCGGATACTCCAACAGGATCATCGACAACGTCCTCGAACCCGAGGACCGCGATGCGTTCTACATGCTGGAGGACTCCGGGGTGCTCACCACCGAGAGGGAGGAGATCACCCTGTACGACGGCCGCGAGTGGAGGATCCACTACTGGCTGTTCAAGAACGAGAAGATCCAGGACCTGATCAACAACATCAAGCCCGTCCAGGAGGAGGTCGTAGAGGAGACCGACCTCTACAAGGAGCTCCCCCGCGAGGCCTGGATCAAACACGTCGAAGAAGACGAGGAATGACCTTCCCCGATTATTTTCCCTATACGCACAGGCCCGGCCAGGCAGAGTTGGTCCGTCTGGTCAGGGACTGTGTCCACGACGGCCGCCACCTGGTGCTCGAGGCGGGCACCGGTACCGGCAAGACCGTCACCGCGCTGTGCGCCGCATTGGAGGGCACGGCCAATTCCGGACGCAAGGTGATCTTCCTCACCCGCACCAAGTCCCAGCAGCGCCAGATCGCGCTGGAGGCGAGGGCCATCGCCGACCGGGCGGACGTGGTATGCATAGCCATCCAGGGCCGCGGTCCCGCCACCTGCCCCATGATGCAGAACGACCGCGAACTGGCATCCGGCACCTCAGAGGAGCTCTCCAAGCTGTGCGCCACCCTGAAGAAGGGCGGTTCCGAGGCGGGCTCCTGCACCTTCTTCGACAATCTGGACGACGCGGCTGTGGAGGCCTGCATCTCGTTCGTGCGCTCGTCGCATCCCGACCCCGAGGAGTTCAGGGAGTTCTGCTCCGTGCGCGGGATATGCCCGTACGAGGCCGCCAAGCGTGTGCTTCCCTACGCCAACGTGGTCAGCGCCCCCTACCCGTTCTTCTTCATCCCCGGCATCCGCACCCACTTCCTGGAGTGGATGGGCATCGGGGAGAGGGACGCCGTCGTCATCATGGACGAGGCCCACAACCTCCCCAATTACCTTAGGGACATCCAGACCTACCGCACCACCCAGCGGTCCCTGGACCTGACCATGAGGGAGGCCGACGAGAACGGCGACCCGGAGATCTACGAGGGACTCACCGTGAAGGACATCGTGACCCTCATGGAGGACGTTCTGAGGGACGCCCAGGCCGAGTTCCTGCGCAGGGAGAACGACCTCATACCCCCTGGATACCTCACCGAGGAGATGATGACCCGTCTGGGCATGACCACCTACGGCATCCGGGACATGCTGATGTCCATGTACGCCGCAGGCGAGGCGGTGGCCGACGAGAAGAAGCGCAGGAGGAAGCTCCCCCGCTCCCACATCCTCACCCTGGCCAGGTTCCTGCTGGCCTGGATCTCCTGCGAGGGCGGGTCCCACGTGTATCTGGTGGCTGGCGGGGAGAACCCCTCCCTGGAGGCCTACTGCCTCGACGCCAGCGACGCTGCCGACCCCCTGCTGTCCTGCCATTCCACCGTGAGCATGTCTGGCACCCTGCGCCCCTTAGACGTATACGTGAAGGAGCTGGGTCTTTACGATCCGGTGACCGATTCCCGCCCTTCGCCCTTCCCTCCGGAGAACCTGAAGGTGGGCTACGTCCGCGACGTCTCCACCAAGTACGACGAGCTCAACGGCGGAGAGGATACCTACGAGAGGCTCAAGCGGTACGTCATTGACCTGGTGGGCTGCGTGCACAGGAGCACCGCCGTGTTCTTCCCCTCGTATTCCCTCATGGACAGGTTCATCGCCGACGGCGTCCCCGGGATGCTGGGCAGGGAGGTGTACTACGAGAAGAGCGGTATGCCCCAGTCCGAGCTCATGGAGCAGATGACGGACTTCAAATGCAGCGAGGGCGCGGTTCTGTTCGCCGTCACGGGAGGGCGCGTCAGCGAGGGTCTGGACTTCCCCGGGAAGGAGCTCGAACTGGCGATCCTGGTCGGTATCCCCTATGCCAAACCCTCGGCCAAGCAGGACGCCCTCATCCATTACTGCCAGGGGCGTTACGGCAGCGGCTGGGACATGGCGGTGAAAGTGCCAGCGGTCAGGAAGATGAGGCAGGCCATCGGTCGTCTGATCCGTTCCGAGACCGACCGCGGGGTGGCCGTGATCCTCGACCGCAGGGCCGCCGACCTGGCAGGGATAGATGCGGAGTACATGGAGGATCCCGTGGCCTCGGTGAGGGATTTCTTCGGCCACACATAAATACTGCATAGTATTCCCGCACGTATGCAGATCGAAGTGGACGATGCGGTGAAGGAGATGGTCCTCCGCGAGAAACACGACTTCCGTGTGTGCACCGCATGTCTCGGCCCCGCCCTCGTCTCTACCGAGGTCAAGCCCTACAAGGAATCGGATGTCAAGCTGCCCGTCGGCGACTACACCATCTACGTGTCCCGTATCCAGGCGCCCTACATCGAGCGCATCACCATGGATATGCTCTACAACGAGGAGGAGATCGATTCCTGCCCCGCATTCTACAACTATACTGCCGCTAAAAGGCACAGCCACTGAGAATCTCAGAGGACCCTGACGGCATCTTCGGCCGCTTTCTCGGCCAGCGCGAGCGAGTCTATGGCCTCGTAGAGTTCCTGCGACTTCTTCACATCGGACTCGGTGACCACTTTCTTGGGGACGATGGTGCATTCCCTGGCCTCCATGTTGGAGATCTCGTAGGTGCCGATCTTCTTGGCGATCTCGATGATCTCCAGCTTGTCGTAGCCTATGAGGGGCCTGATGATGGGGATGCCCACGCCGGTGACCTCCGACCTGATGTTCATGAGGGTCTGGGAGGCGACCTGTCCGAGCGAATCACCCATGACGATGGCGGATGCCCCCAGTTTCTGACAGAGGTTCTTGGCGGTCAGCTGCATTACGTGCTTGCAGAGGATGCAGCGGTAGAGGCTGTCGGCCTTGTCGACGATGACCTGCTGGGACATGCCGTGGGGTGCCGCATACAGGGGGATATCCTTCCCTGTGGCAAGACGGAGCGCCTCGGTCTGTTTCTTAACCTTCTCGAGGAGCCTCTCGTCGGCGTACGGACTGAGATCCATATGCAAAAGTACGACCTCCGCTCCCACCTTCGACATGAGATACGCGGCCACCGGTGAATCGATGCCGCCGGAGAGGAGGCACAGGACCTTCATGTGTTGATTCCTCTGAAGTCCACGCCGCCGACCATGCCCTCGGGACCGTCGTACTGCTCGTCCTCGTCCATCATGGAGTAGAGGGCCTTGACGAATCCGCGGAGGCTGTCGATCTCGGAGCGGAGAGTGGCGATCTCGTCCCTGAGTGCCTGCATCTGCTGGAGTTCCTGCTCGGTCATCATATTACGACGTCTCCGTAGTCATCCGCCAGTTTCCTGGGCTGGGAGCGCTTGCACTTGGGGCAGTAGAGGTTCTTCTTGCCCTTGGGGACCAGTTCGGTCTTGCACATTCCGCACTGGGCGCGGACGACTCCGAGGTGGGGTTCCTTGGTGGTGAGCTGGAGCGAGGGTTTTACGCTGATGACCTTGCCGCGGACCAGGTCTCCCTTCCTGAACTCGTCGGCGACGTTGTCGGTGTAGTCGGGGGAGATCTTGGAGACGTGGATGGTGGCCACGGTGCTGCTGCCGATGGGCCTGTCGTTGCCCTCGGTGGCGAGGGCGGTGGCGGTGGCCATGGTCTTCCTGCAGTCGTCGATGTTGAGGTAGACGATGTCTCCGATCTGGAGGATGTTGGGGGGATTGTAGGAGACGACCTTCGCGACGCATTCGTTGTCGTCGAGCACGAGGGTGCCGCACTGGGAGGCATAGATCTTGCCGTCCCTGACGTAGGTGCCCTCGGCAGCTACGTACTCCTCCTCTACCGCAATCTCGTCTCCGGGAAGAACCTGTTTCTGAGTCATGTTATCTCTCTGAATGTCAATGTATAACCACCGCGGCAATCTCCACGGTCTGTTTCATCTTTGTATGGAACGAGAAAGTATGGGGGATTACGTACTTATAAATTTTATGAGAGACGACCTCCCGTCCCCGTTCCTCCGCGAAGGCCCTCACGAAGTCCAATGTGTTGGCCATGTGGATGGAGTACACCCTCTCGGCGGATTCCAGCGCCTTCTCCAGGAACGGACGGTCGGCGTTGCGGTTCTGACTGCCGAAGGGAGGGTTCATGAGCACGGTGTCGGCACCCTCTTCCACCTCGCGGATGTCCGCCTGCCTGAAGGTTATGTCGAGACCGAGGTCGGCGGCGTTCTGCTCCGCTATGCGGAGCGCCTTGGCCGAGATGTCGTATCCCACGACCGCCCCCGCTCCGAGAAGAGCCGCCGCTACCGAGAACATCCCGGTCCCGCACCCCAGGTCGAGGACCTTCATGCCCTCGATGTCGCCCGCCGCGTAGGCCGAATAGGCGATGTCGGCCGCGATGACCGCGGGGGTGGGGTACTGTTCCAGCCGGGGATCGGGTTCGGCGAACGGCCTCACCTTCTCGAGCAGCATCTCCAGCTCTTTCTTTTTCATCATCTGGGTCATGCATCTCTATCACAAAAATGTTCGGTATGTTGCCGGCGGCCGGGGCGCCGGGGCCGGGGATTCGGCCAGCATCGGACAGGTGCCGATTCGCCCTCCATCCCGTCTATTTCTGGGAAAACCGCGGACGTCCTCCGGCCCTTTTTTGTAAAAGATATATTAACCCGCCCGCGATAAGAAATAACGTACCAAAACATTCCCAAACGGAGGCATCAATCTGGTAAAAATCAAGAGAGCAATCATCAGCGTATCGGACAAGTCCGGTATCGTGGAGTTCGCCAAGGCCCTCGCATCCATGGGCGTGGAGATCATCTCCACCGGCGGAACCTACAGGCTTCTGAACGAGAACGGCATCAAGGTCATCGAGGTGGCCGAGGTCACCGGATTCCCCGAGATGCTCGACGGCCGCGTCAAGACTCTCCACCCCAAGATCCACGCCGGAATCCTGGCAAGGAGGGACGTCCCCGAGCACATGAAGGCCATCGCCGACATGGGCATCGAGCCCATCGACATGATCGTCGTCAACCTCTATCCCTTCAAACAGACCGTCCTCAAAGAGGGAGCGACCCTCGAGGAGATCGTCGAGAACATCGACATCGGAGGACCCAGCATGATCCGTGCCGCCGCCAAGAACTACAAGTCCGTGGCGGTCGTCACTGGACCCGAGCAGTACTCCGACATCCTGGACGCCATGAAGGCCAACGGAGGGGAGATCGGAGAGGACCTGCTCGCCACACTCATGGCCAACGCCTTCACCGTCACCGCCAACTACGATGCGATGATCGCCAGCCAGATGAACCCCCGCTTCGCCAAGGAGCTGTTCCCCGCATCCTGGCCCCAGCCCGTCGAGAAGGTCTGCGACCTCAGGTACGGAGAGAACCCCAACCAGAAGGCTGCCTTCTACTCCATGCCCTTCACCGAGGGAGTCACCGTCGCCAAGGCGGAGATCCTCCACGGAAAGGAGCTCTCCTACAACAACATCCTCGACCTGGACAAGGCCCTTGACATCGTGATGGACTTCGAGAGGCCCACCGCGACCATCATGAAGCACACCAACCCCTGCGGACTCGCCAGCGACGACACCATCGCCAAAGCCTTCAGGACCGCTTACGACGTGGACCCCCTGTCCGCCTTCGGATGCGTCATCGCCCTGAACCGCAAGTGCGACCTGGAGACCGCCAACATGATCCACGAGTACTTCGTGGAGGCCGTCATCGCACCCGACTTCGACAAGGAGGCCCTCGAGGTGCTGTCCCTCAAGAAGAGCATCCGTCTCCTCAGGACCAACCAGCCCATCGGACCCGCCTACCGCGTCAGGGAGATGAAGACCAAGAAGGTCCAGGGAGGACTGCTCGTCCAGACCGACGAGGACGTCGTCGTGGACCCCGAGAACCTGCAGGTCGTCACCAAGCGCGCCCCCACCAAGGAGGAGGCCCACTCCCTGCTGTTCGCCTGGAAGCTAGCCAAGCACGTCACCTCCAACGCCGTCGTATACGTGCGCGGAGAGCACGCCGTCGGAATCGGTGCGGGACAGATGAGCCGTGTCGACTCCGCCAAGATCGCATCCTTCAAGGCCAACGAGCCCACCAAGGGATGCGTCATGGCATCCGACGCGTTCTTCCCCTTCAGGGATGCCGTCGATGCAGCCGCCGAGGCGGGAATCACCGCCATCATCCAGCCCGGAGGAAGCGTCAGGGACCAGGAGTCCATCGATGCTGCCAACGAGCACAACATCGCGATGGTTTACACCGGCTGCCGTGTCTTCAGGCACGGATGAAATTACACTCCAGATGAGGGGTCTCCCTCATCTGGAAAAACCTGTTCAATCGTTTTTGGGATCTTCCTTCGCGGAAGCGTTGATGATCTGGTCCTCGCGGATGATGTCCTCGGGGAGGATCGATTTGCCCTGTGCCTTGCGGTTCATGTGTCCGCCGGGTCCGCCCCTGGCGTCCCTGGCCTTGTCCACGCATTCCTTCTTGTCGCACAGGAAGGCAGCGAAGAGGACCTGGGTGCAGGGAGCTCCGCAGAACTCGCACTTGTATTGGCTGAAATCCAATGCCATGAGGGTGGAATCTGCTCCCTCGTATAAATCGAATCGTCCGCTCAGTACTCGATGTCCATCGAGAAATGCACCGCTCTGGGGGAATGGGTGAGCTCTCCGAGGGAGACGATGTCGGCGCAGCCCGCGTACTTCACCGCGGTCTTGGAGGTGATGTTGCCCGAGGCCTCCACCAGGATGTCGGGGTTGATCTTCCTGAGGGCCTCGCGGAGCTTCCTGACCTCCTCGGGAGAGAAGTGGTCAGCCATGACGATGTCGGCGCCGCACTTGGCGGCCTTGACGCCCTCGTCGAAGTCCAGGACCTCGATCTCCACCTTCAGTCCCTCGGGGACGTTCCCCATCAGCTCGGCGATGCGGTCGATGCCGCCCACGGCCGCGATGTGGTTGTCCTTGACCATGGCCATGTCGTAGAGGCCGAAGCGGTGGGTCCATCCGCCGCCCAGGGAGACCGCCTTCTTCTCGAAGTAACGGAAGCCGGGAGTGGTCTTGCGGGTGGCCGCGATGCGGAGGTCTGGGTCTATTGCATGCACCTCGTCGCAGACGGTGCGGGTGAGGGTGGCGATGCCGCTCATCCTCATGAGGAAGTTGAGCGCGGTGCGCTCGCAGGTCATCAGCGACTTGAGGGATCCGTCCGCTTCCAGGATGACGGTGCCCGCCTTCACGGAATCGCCGTCCTTCACGAACTCCCTGGTCTTCACGCCGCCGATGGCGAAAATGGTGACCGCCTCGTCGAGTCCTGCCACGACGCAGTCCTCTTCGCAGGCGATGACGGCCTTGCCGTCACCTTCGGGGAGGAAGATGTCCGCGGTCACGTCGCCGCTGCCGACATCCTCCTCGAGGAAGGGTCTGAGGTCCGGAACTTTCATATGTCCAGCTCGAAGGGTTCGTTGGGTTTGGGAAGGATCACGTTGTAATCCTCGAGGTCGGGGAGGAAGAGCTCCCTGGTCTCCGAGTGCATGATGATGACGTTCTCGGGGTCGCAGGCGCGGATGAACTCCACGATCTGGTCGTGACCAGCGTGCGCGGAGAAGTCGAACTTCTGCACCTCGCATGCGACCTTGACGATCTCTCCGTCGAGGTCGATGCATCCCTTCTCCATGAGCATCCTTCCGTTGGTGTCCTCCGCCTGGTATCCGACGAGGAGGATCGCGTTCTTGGGATCGTCCTTGAGGGTCCTGAGGTAGGTGAGGACGGGTCCTCCGTCCAGCATACCGCCGGTGGTGACGATGATCTGTCCTTCCACGGCCTTCTTCCTCATGGCGCTGCTCCTGACCTCGTTGAAGGTCCTCTTGGCGGCCTTGAGGGACTTGGCGTTCCTGATGTACTCGGGGTAGTCCAGGAAGAGGTTGGTGACGCTCCTTCCCATTCCGTCGACCCACATCTCGTAACCGAGGTTCTTCAGCAGGAGCATGATCTCCTGGGTCCTTCCGACGGCGAAGCAGGGGATGACGACCCTTCCTCCGCGGTCGATGACCTCGTCGATCTTGGCGATGAAGGCGTTGATGGTGTCCTCCTTCGGGGGGTGGTTCCTTCCGCCGTAGGTTCCCTCGATGAAGAGGTTCCTGCAGTCCCTGGGTCTGGCTCCGAGGACGAGCTTCTGGTCCTCGGTGTGGATGTCACCGGAGTAGATGGTGCTGCCCTCGCCCTGGAACTCGAACATGGTGGCTCCGGGGACGTGTCCGGCGGAGCGGAAGGTGACGTCGATGTTACCGAGCTCGATGGTGTCGTCGAAGGTGAGGGGGACGACGTGCTTCATGGTGGTCTCGATGTCCTTCTGAGTGTAGGGCTGGGGGTAACCCTCGGCCTTGGCGATCTTGAGGCTGTCGTACATCATCAGCTCCGCAATCTCGGCGGTCAGGGGGGTGGTGAACAGCTCGCAGTTCTGCTTTCCGCACACCGCGGGGATCATTCCGCAGTGGTCGAGGTGGCTGTGGGTGAGGAAGACGTGGTCGATCTTGCCGGGGATGGGGAGCGGGTACTCCGGAGGCTTGGTGGGACTGATTCCGTACTCCACCAGCATGGTCTTCCCGTCGACCTCCATCGTCATGGCCATACGTCCAACGATGTCGGCCCCTCCGAGGAAGTTGCATTTCATTTTCATGGGTTTTTATCTCCTTGTGTCTGTGATTTTGCCTTTCGGCGTGAATGGAGAGTGGCTCTCCGAGACTGTGAAAGCATCGGCATTTGCCGTGCGTGAATATCCCACCTAATCGCTCTTCTTATATTACCTTATGCGCGCGGGAAGGACCCGCAGGCGTGCGGGAAAGCGGACGCGCGCGGACTTGGAAAGCGTATGAGCCAGCATGGTAAAACCCACACATCATGACATCCTCGGCGGATGTGACAAGTGCCAGACAGGATTATCTCAAAATCGGCGATTTTTGGCATTTCTAAGACCCAGACGCGATTTTTGGTGCATCTCCGATTCCCCGTTAAGGCTCAACCTATTATATCGGGAAAGCAATACGAACAGCATGAACGGTTGGGCAAAATGTGCCGGCATACTTTCCATCATTGCGGGCATAGTATTCTTCATCGCGATAGGCCTCGCCCTTTCCGACGGTTTAACCCTCGAGGAAGGCGTCAGGCTGAGCGCATTCTTAGCAAACGACAAGTTCGATCAGATTGCCATCTTCGCCGGTCTGATCCTCCTGGCGGCCGCTGTTACGGCCGTCGCAGCAGGCGTATCCTCCAAGAAAGGATCCGTCTCCATCGCCGGAGTCTCCTTCGGAGTCTTCGCACTCATCATTCTGGTTACCGTCCTCAAGAACGTCACCGGAATCACCGAGAGGAGCATCGAGTACGACTACCTCGGAGCATTCTTCTTCCTCGCCTTCGCAGTCCTCGTCATGGGCTTCGAGAAGAGGAGGTACGCACTCCCCGTCATCGCAGTCGCCCTCGCCGTCGTCCTCTACCTTCTCTATCTCATCGCATTCCTCGGAGGAATGGTCACCGTCTTCATCGGAATCATCCTCCTCATCCTCGCCGGTGTGACCGTCGCAGTTCCTGTCAAGCTCACCGCCGAGGAGATCGAGGCCGCCGCAGCCAAGCAGGCTGAGTGTGACGACCTCCTCGAGCAGGGCTGGAAGGTCACCGTCGCCAAGGTCGGCGAGGACAAGGCCAACGACATGTCCGACGAGGAGATCATGGCCGTCATCCGCGAGGAGGACGAGGACCTCTACAACAAGATCGCCGAGGCTACCGGACTCTCCGCAGCATACACTCACACCGCCGTCTCCCACGAGGAGGCAGAGCACGGAAAGACCGAGGCAGCCGAGTCCAAGGAGGGCGAGGCAGCCAAGGACAGCGAGCTCGACAAGCTCCTCGAGCAGGGCTGGAACGTCGCCACCGCCAAGGTCGGCGACAAGGCCGAGGACATGTCCGACGAGGAGATCATGGCCGTCATCCGCGAGGAGGACGAGGACCTCTACAACAAGATCTCCGAGGCCACCGGACTGAAGGCCGCAGAGACCGAGGCCGACAAGGAAGCCGCAGCCAAGGCAGCCGCCGAGAAGGAGGCAGCAGAGAAGGCAGCAGCAGCCAAGGAGGCAGAGGAGAAGGCCAAGGCAGAGGAGAAGGCCAAGGCAGACGCAGAGGCCGCAGCCAAGGCCGCCGCCGAGAAGGAGGCAGCAGAGAAGGCAGCAGCCGCAGCAGCAGCCACCGCCGGAGCAGCCGCAGCCGTTGCAGCATCCGAGGACAAGAAGGACGAACCCGCAGAGGAGCAGAGCGAACTCGACAGGCTCCTCGAGCAGGGCTGGAACGTCACCGTCGCAGAAGTCGGCGAGGACAGGGCCGAAGAGATGTCCGACTACGAAATCATGGCCGTCATCAGTGTCGCCGATCCCCCGCTCTACGAGAAGCTCTCCGCTCTCACCGGAATCGTCGTCAGCACCGGCGAGGAGCCCGAGGGCGAGATGTCCGGAGACGAGGACTTCGACGACGATGACTTCGAGCTCGAGCCCGACACCCCCGCAGCACTCCTCAGGAGGGCATGCTGGAACAAGGGTCTCCGCTGCAGGAAGAACTACGGTCCCTACTTCATCCCCGTCGCTTTCGTCAAGAGCAAGGTCGCCGTCTACATCGACGCAGGCGCACCCGACCACAGCAACGACGAGATCCTCGCCAAGAAGGGCTGGATCGTTCTCCACTTCGACGAGTCGAAGGTCACCGACGGTGCCGAGGAGGCACAGGTCGTCTACGACGCCGTCAAGGAGAACATGCGCGCCATGAAGAAGGCCAAGTCCAAGTCCAAGGCCAAGAAGAAGCGCTGATCACCGGAGGGGGTCCGCCCCCTCCCAAACCACTTCCTTTTCCCGCAATAGTGCCAGACAGCGCGTTGCGGTCCTTTTTCCGTCACTTCGTGCAGGCCCTGCCGCGTTTCCTCCGACGGACCGCCGGATGAACGTCGTTAAGAGGCGTTTTTCCCGTCTACAAAAACCGTTCGTGCGGTTTGCAGCTGTATCCGACAATTTACAGTCTTTCAATCCAAAAAAATTCTAAATATAGATAGGGTTTGTCCGACAACCAATAAACAAGAGGCTGATTGAATTGTTTTGCCCAGAATGCGGATCTATGATGTTCCCCTCCAACGGTATGTACGTCTGCAGGGGAACCGTTAAGGACAAGGTGACCGGAGAAGAGAGGCCTTGCGACTGCACCAGGCCCATCGGCGGTGCCACCATCGTCAAGACCAGCTCCCAGGAGAAGGAGATCGGAATCCTCTCCGATGACGCCACCCTCCCGAAGACCAACATCCTTTGCCCCAAGTGCGGACACACAGAAGCGTACTACGTCATCAGGCAGACCCGCGCCGCGGATGAGCCTGAGACCGTGTTCTACCGCTGCTGCAAGTGCAACCACAACTGGAGAGTCAACTGAAGCAGGTGGTCCAGATGTTCAAAGCAGAACTCAAGGCAGACACCCTCAAGGGTCTGGTCTACATCATCTCCACCCTGGTCGACGAGACCAAGATCGCCATCAATGCCGACACCATCAGCATGAAGGCCATGGACCCCGCCCACGTCGCCATGATGGAGATCGTCGTCGACAAGGACGCCTTCATCAGCTACGAGGCCGACGAGACTGAGATTGGACTCGACCTCGACAAGATCAAGACCGTGCTGAAGCTCGCCGGTCCCAACGACACCATCCGCATGGAGCACGACCCCGACCAGGGACGCCTCACCATCACCATCGGCAACATCGTCAGGCGCATGAGCGTCGTCGACACCAGCGGAATGAACGACCCCAAGGTCCCCCAGATGGAACTCCCCGTCAGCGTCAAGATCCCCATCGATCAGCTTCAGAAGGGAATCCGCGCAGCCGAGTCCATCTCCGACCACATCAAACTCATGGCCGATCCCAACGGATTCGAGCTCTCCTGCGAGGGCGACATGGACTACGCCAGCCTCAGGGTCCCTGTCTCCGATCTCGAGAGCATCGTCGCGGACGCCCCCGTCACCAGCCTCTACCCCCTCGACTACTTCTCCAACATCGTCAAGGTGATCCCGGCCGGTACCGTAGTAGATATCCAGCTTGACAACGACTACCCCGTCAAGTTCCTCTTCAACCTGGCGGAGGGCCACGCCCGCGTGGTGTACTTCCTGGCACCCAGGATCGAGAACGAGTGAGGAAGATGGCAGAACAGCTCAACGTGGACGAGATTCAGAATATCGCCAACAAGATGAGGCTGGACGTCATCGAGATGACCACCGCGGCCGGCTCCGGACATCCCGGAGGATCGCTCTCGGCAGCCGACGCGGTCGCAGCTCTCTACTTCCGCATCATGAACATCGACCCCGCCGATCCGTACAAGGACGACAGGGACAGGTTCGTCCTCTCCAAGGGACACGCGGCCCCCATCCTCTACGCAGCGCTCGCCGAGAGGGGATACTTCCCCACCGACGAGCTCAAGACCCTCAGGAAGATCGGCTCCAGGCTCCAGGGGCACCCCGCCTATCACGACGTGCCCGGAGTGGAGGTCACCACCGGCTCCCTCGGACAGGGTCTCAGCATGGCCTGCGGAATCGCCCTCGCCGGCAAGATGGACGGTAAGAGCTACCGCACCTACTGCCTGCTCGGCGACGGAGAGCTCCAGGAGGGTCAGAACTGGGAGGCGGCCATGTTCGCCCACGCCTACGGACTCTCCAACCTCACCGCGCTGGTCGACCGCAACAGGCTCCAGATCTCCGGCAACACCGAGGAGGTCATGGGCCTCGACCCGCTCCCCGAGAAGTTCAAGGCGTTCGGATGGAACGTGGAGATCATCGACGGACACAACATCCGCATGATCATCGACGCCTGCGGCAAGGCCGCCAGGTCCAAGAAGAACCCCACCGCCATCATCCTCAATACCGTCAAGGGAAAGGGGGTCTCCTTCATGGAGAACAACGTGGGATTCCACGGAAAGGCCTGCAACCCCGAGGAGTATGCCAAGGCCGTCGCCGAACTCAAGGCGGTGATCAGATGAGCGGAGAGAAACTCGCACAGCGTTCCTATTACGGAAAGGCCCTCGCCAAGCTCGCCGAGACCCACCCCGACGTGGTCGTCTTCGACGCGGACCTGGCAGGATCCACCAAGACCTCCAGCTTCCAGTCCGCCGCACCCGAGAGGTTCGTGCAGACCGGAATCGCGGAATCCAACATGATTGGAGTCGCCGCCGGCATGGCAGCCTCCGGCAAGGTAGCCTTCGCATCCACCTTCGGTGTGTTCGCCAGCGGAAGGTGCTGGGAGCAGATCAGGATGGCCGTGGCCTACCCCTGTCTCAACGTCAAGATCGTGGCCACCCACTGCGGACTGTCCGTCGGACCCGACGGGGCCACCCACCAGGCACTGGAGGACATCGCCATCATGCGCGCCCTCCCCAACATGACCGTCGTGGTGCCCTGCGACGCCCATGAGGCATACGCAGCCACCCTCGCACTGGCCGACCACCAGGGCCCTGCCTACATGAGGATGGGCCGTTCCGAGTTCCCCGTCATCAAGGAGGCGGGATGCGGATTCACCATCGGCAAGGCCGACACCGTCAGGGAGGGAAAGGACGTATCCATCATCGCCTGCGGACAGATGGTGCAGACCAGCCTCGAGGCCGCCGCCCTGCTCGAGAAGGAGGGCATCAGCGCCGAGGTCATCAACATGGCCACCATCAAGCCCCTGGACGAGGACGCGATCGTCAGGACCGCCTCCAAGACCGGAGCCGTCGTCACCGCCGAGGAGCACAGCATCATCGGAGGACTGGGTTCCGCCGTCGCCGAGTGCCTGGCGGAGAAGCTGCCCACTCCCATGGGAAGGGTAGGCACCAAGGACACCTTCGGCGAGTCCGGAGAGGCCGACGAACTGCTTGCAAAGTACGGACTGACCGCCGCCGACATCGTGGCCAAGGTCAAAGAAACCATCAAGAGGAAGAACTGATAACATGAGGATATTCATCGACACCGCAAATCTGGACCAGATCAAGAGGATCGACAGCTGGGGAATCCTGGACGGAGTTACCACCAACCCCAGTCTCGTCGCCAAAGAGGGCACCGACACCCCCACCCGTGTGGCCGAGATCGCTAAGATCCTCGGAGACCGTCCCGTCTCCGCAGAGGTCATGGCACTCGACGCCGAGGGAATGATCGAGGAGGGCCGCAGGCTCGCCAAGATCGCACCCAACGTCAACGTCAAGCTGCCCATGTGCGAGGCCACCCTCAAAGCAACCAAGGTCCTCAACGACGAGGGCATCGACGTCAACGTCACTCTCATCTTCTCCCCTCTCCAGGCACTCCTCGCCGCCAAGGCCGGAGCAGCCTACGTCTCCCCCTTCATCGGAAGGCTCGACGACATTGGAGACCGCGGAAACGACATGCTGGCCGAGACCGTGCAGATCCTGAAGAACTACGGAATGGGCACCCAGGTCATCGCAGCCAGCATCAGGAACCCCATGCACGTCCTCGACGCTGCCGAGATGGGCTGCGACATCGCCACCATCCCCTTCAACGTGCTCGACCTCATGCTCAAGCACCCGAAGACCGATGAGGGCATCGCCAAGTTCAAGGCCGACTACGAGAAGGTCAACGGTTCTCAGTAAACACGTGATAACCCATGCCGGATGTGACGATTGTAGGGGGAGGACCCGCGGGGGCATTCACCGCCAGACTTCTCGCATCATCCGGCAGGGACGTCACACTTCTTGAAGAGCATCACAACGCGGGGGAGCCCGTCCACTGCGCCGGGGTCATCTCTCCCTCGCTGCTCGAACACTACGGTGTCAGGCCCAAACTCCTGGGCACCATTACTTCTGCGGATGTCGTCCTGCCCGACGGCTCCGCCATCCATACCTCCAAGAGGATGCCCTACGCGCTCATCATCGACCGCATGGACTTCGACCAGAAGCTGGTCGACCGCGCGGTGACCGCCGGCACCACCGTCAAGTACGGGGTCCACTACAAGGCGCACGACATCTCCGACAAGGGGGTCACCGTGGACACCAACGTCGGGCAGTTCCGCTCCGACATCCTGGTTGGGGCCGACGGACAGAACTCCGTCATCGCCGCCTCCCTCGGGAACAACCAGGTGAAGTACTATCTCCGCGGCATACAGGTCGATCTGAAATACCGTTCCGAAGAGGAGGAGAAGATGATCCTCCGCCTCGGCAACGAGATCGCTCCCGGCTTCTTCTCGTGGCAGCTCCCCCTCGGGGACACCACCCGTTTCGGCCTGGCCGTGGCCGCCCAGTACGGCACCCCCAAGCAGTACCTCGACAGGCTCCTGGACAATCTGGGACTAGCGGGAAAGGAGCGTCTCAAGACCTACACCGGGAAGATCCCCATGGGCGGGAGGCGCACCACCTATGCCGACCGTCTGCTGCTCATCGGCGACGCCGCGGGGCAGATCAAGCCCGTCTCCGGAGGGGGCCTGTATCCCATCTCCCTGGCCGCACCCGCGCTCAAGGAGGCGGTGGACCGCGCATTCTCCACCAGGACCTTCAACGGCACCGTGCTCTCCACATACGAGCGCTCCTGGAGGCGCGCCATGGGCAAATCGCTCTCACGCGGCAACTGGCTCCGCGAATACTACGACCGTCTGGACGACGACGCGCTCAACGAGTTCGGACACCTTTTCGCCAGACCGGACATCGTCGAGGTCCTCAACGACATCGACATCGACGATCCCGGAACCGTCATCAAACCGATCCTCAGGAAGAAGGGCGTCAAGTCCGCCGTTCTCAAGGCCTACCTGAGGGCTAGGAAATGAAGCAGGTCTCGGAAGCGGTCGTCCCCGCGGACCGCGCAGCCGAACTCATCCCCTATCTGAAGGAGCAGGGATGCGTCGACCTGTCCGCCAGGATCACCTCCGCGGACGGCGTCAAACTGGTCCCCATACTGCCCGGAAAGGAGGAGATTATCCGCAGTCTGGGTCTATCGCTCACCTCGGGTCCCGCGTACTCCGAGGAGTCCCGCCCACCGCTCGAGCGCATCAGAGAGAGGCTGGAGGGGACACTGGGGGACAGGATCGCCCTACTCCCCGACAAATGGGAGATCGCGGGCGAGGTGGTCACGGTCAAGATGGATCCCTCGCTCTTCGAGTACGGGGAGCTCATCGGCAGGACCTACGCCGAGGTGCTTTCGGCCCGCTCGGTGCTGGCAGACGTGTCCGGCGTCTCGGGGGAGTTCCGCGAACCCGACATGACCCTCCTCTACGGTCCGGCGGGCGAATCGGTGAAGCTGGAGAACGGCATCCGCTACTGCTTCGACGTGACCAAGGTGATGTTCGCCTCCGGCAATCTGGCCGAGAGGAAGCGCATGAAATGCCTCGACTGCGCCGGGGAGACCGTGGTCGACATGTTCTGCGGGATCGGCTACTTCACCCTCCCGCTGGCCAAGTACTCCGGCGCCAGGAGGGTCTTCGCCTGCGAGAAGAACCCCCAGTCCTACGGGTTCCTCCTGAAGAACCTGGCCCTCAACGGGATAGACAACGTAATCCCGCTCCTGGGCGACAACCGCGACATCCCCGGCAGGGCGTTCGCCGACCGCATCCTCATGGGCTATGTGCAGACTACCTCGGTCTTCGTGCCCAAGGCCCTCGAGATGGCCAAGCCAGGCTGCATCATCCACTACCATGACACCTTCCCCGTGGGGAAGGAGGAAAAGATGGTACGCGAGATCTTCGACAGATACTGCGGCGATTACACCATCGAGAGGATAATTGAAGCGAAGTCCTTCGCACCCGGGGTCTCCCACTACGTGGCGGACATCAGGGTATGATCAGACCGATTCCCCGGAGCTGCTTGCCATCAGAAGGGTGTTCATGTCGTCGCGGTAGGTCTTGCCGTCCGCGTCGATGACCTTCTTCGCGAAGGGCTTTAGGAATTCCACGAAATCCATGTCTTCCGCGTTCAGCGTGAAGTGCAGGTCCGCCTTCTCGTCGTAGAGGAACACGAACGCCGCCACCAGGGCCTTGGCCTTGGAGTCCTTCACGGTGGAGTCGAGTGCGGTCTCGTGGAGCATGGGGAACCCGCCGACCTTGGCGGCCTTCGCCAGGCTGTCGGCCAGCTTGGTCATGTATCCCGGCTTGCTGAACACGGGGAGGCTGTCGACGACGTCCCTGGAGATGAATGCGCGGTGGGCGCTCTCGAGCACGACGGAGGGTGCCGCCTTGGGCTGTTCCTGATAGGTGGCGGCGAAGTCCTCGGAGGTGAAGGCGGCGATGATCTCGCGCCAGTTGTCGTCCCACAGGAGGGAGATGGCCTCGTTGGTCTTGCCGTTGCGGAGGACCACGGGCATGGGGTGGGCGGTCAGCAGTCTGGTGAGGCCGTCCTTCTCATCCTGGGGGCCCTCGAGGTCCTTGATGAACGTCTCCAGGTCGGAGCCGTAGTTCCTCTCGCCGATGAGCAGGGTGAGCTCCCGGCTCTGCGAGAGGAGTCCGAGCTTCTCCCTCTTGATCTTGTCCACGAGGCTGCGGTCGGTGAGCTTACCGATCATGTAGCTCTTGAGGTCGTCGCCCTCGATCGCAACAGTGCCAGACTCGGATTCCGAGTGGTATTTGTGCTCGACCGTGACCTCGAAGTCGTCGAGGGGGTCGATGGCGCAGATCTTGGAGACGAGGTAGGCGAGGGTGGGCACGTCCTTGGCGCAGTCCTCGCAGATATGGATGGCGGCATCCAGAGATTTGATGCGGATGTTGAGGGAGACCGCGCCCTTGTGGCCGCAGTCAATCTCGTCGTCCTTGAACTTGTAGGGGGTGTCCCACCAGGCCTCGTACATGTAGTCCTCGGGCATGTTGGGTGCATCGGAGCAGACCATGCCGTCCGAGAAGGAGTACAGGTGGAGCTTGTACTTCCTGATGAAGGTGTTGTAGTAGAGCAGCCTGATTTTGGGATCGTCGTAGTGCTGGCATCCGATCAGGAGCGCCGGGTTCACGGAGCCCCTCACGGCGTAGGGGACCTTCTCCCCACCCACGGTGGCGGTGGCCAGCAGCGGGATCTTCCCGGCCGCGTTGAGGGATATCGTACCGGCATAGGCCTTGGCCATGTCCTCGAAGAATCCCTTGGAAGCGTATTTGAGGCAGACGGACTCGTCGTTCCTGTGCTCGGTGACCTTGTCGATGTCCTTGAAGACCTTGTCGAAGAAGCACTTCTTGCAGTTGCCGGCGCACATGGGCCTCAGGAGACCGGGGTTCTCTGCGATGTCCTTGGAACGTCCCAGGATATCGTCCTCGAGTCTCTTGGATGCCTGTTTGACACCTCTCATCCGGAGATGCTTCTTGCCTGCCATGGACTCCGTATCCGCATCAGTCAATTAAACATTCGGTTCATACGGGTTAAGGCCCGATGGGCCCACTCAGCCAACTCTCCACAGAGCCATTATTATATTGTCGCGCGCAGATTACGTCCCTCGTGAACGACATCATCTTTTCGACGGCTTCGGACATCCGCGACATGAAGGTCCGCGGTGCGGGCAGGATAGCACGCGCCGGCGCACTGGCCCTGGCGGCCTATGCAGAGGCATACACCGTGAGGGATCTGGAACAGTTCAGGTCCGACATCAGGAAGGCCTCGGACACGCTGCTGGATTCCCGTCCCACCGCGGTATCGCTGTGGAACGGGGTGCATGCCACCGTGCGCGGCCTGAAGGACGCGGAATCCTTCGAGGCGGCCCGCGAGGCGGTCATCACGGACGGCAGGAGATTCGCCGAGGAGTCCGAGAAGGCGGTCCAGAGGATCGCCAGAATCGGTTCGAAGAGGATAAAGTCGGGAGACACCCTGATGACCCACTGCAACAGCAGCGCCGCCATCGGCGTCATCGCGGAGGCGGTGAGGCAGGGCAAGGACGTCAAGGTGTACGCCACCGAGTCGAGGCCCTGGAGACAGGGTATCCTCACGGTCAACGACCTCAGCAAGGCGGGCGTGGACGTCACCCTCATCATCGACAGCGCGGTCAGGACGGTCATGTCCCGCGTGGACCGTGTGTTCGTAGGGGCCGACACCATCACCTCGTCCGGTTCGCTGATCAACAAGATCGGCACCTCCCAGGTGGCCATGGCGGCCAGGGAGTGCAGGGTGGAGTTCAACGTCTGCAGCGAGACCTACAAGTTCTCCCCCAAGACCATGTTCGGCGACACCGTGACCATCGAGGAACGCAACATCGACGAGGTCGTCAGGCCCGGGGAGATCCCGGAGGGAGTGAAGGTGTTCAACCCAGTGTTCGACACCACCCCCGCAAGATACATAGACAACATCATCACGGAGCTCGGGATCATGTCCCCAGGAGCGGTCTACGGCGTGATGGTCAGACAGTTAGGAGATTCGATTTTCAATCTGGAGTGATAAGATGGGCAGCTATTCCTATATGGCATTGGGCGAGGAGATCGACAGGGATGCCTACGTCGTATGCAAATACCGTGTGACCACGGACCTCCCCATGGAGAAAGCGGCGGAGGCCATCGCCGCGGAGCAGTCTACCGGTACCTGGACGGGTATTTCTACCCTCAACGACGAGGTGTTCAGGAACTATGCCGCCAAGGTCACCGCCATCGACGGCGACATGGTGACCATAGCTTTCCCGGAAGCAGATTTCAGCATCAAGGTGGGCGCGGTCCCCCAGATCCTCTCGGTCATCTCCGGCAACCTCTACGGCCTCAGCGCCCTCAAGGGCGTCAGGCTGGAGGACGTGGAGTTCCCCAAGGGCATCCTCAGGCAGTACAAGGGACCCAAGTTCGGCGACGCCGGACTGAGGGAGATCCTGCACCGCCCCGAGAAACCCCTGGTCGGCACCATCGTGAAGCCCAAGATCGGACTCTCCCCCAAGGACACCGCCAAGTACATCTACGAGGCCGGAAGCGGAGGGCTCACCAACGGCAAGGACGACGAGACCCTGGTGGACCAGGCGTTCTGCCCCATCGAGGACCGTACCAAGGCCGTCGCCGAGGCCCTCGACAGGCTGAGGGAGGAGGGCCACTACATGGTCCACGCCATCAACATCAGCACCAACGGACAGGACGTCAGGGAGCTGGCGGAGGATGCCCAGAAATGGGGTGCCTCGCAGCTCATGATCGACGTCCTCACCTGCGGATACGGCGCCATCCAGGCCGTCGCCGAGGATCCCAAGATTAAGGTCCCGATCCACGTCCACAGGACCATGCACGCGGCCATGACCAAGGACCCGACCAACGGAATCTCCATGAGGGTCATCGCCAAACTCGTCCGCATGTGCGGAGGAGACGCCCTCCACATCGGTACCCTCGGAGTGGGCAAGATGGAGGGAGCCATCACCGAGGGCAAGCAGAACCAGCTCGCCTGCCAGTCCGACGACGTCCCCTACAAGAAGGTCATGCCCGTCTGCTCGGGAGGAATGTACCCCGGCATCGTCCCGGCGGTCATCAAAGCGGCCGGAACCAACAACCTGCAGATACAGGCGGGCGGCGGCGTGGCCGGTCACCCGGAGGGTGTGAGAGCGGGTGCGATGGCCATGTGCCAGGCAGTCGATTCCGCATTCGAGGGAGTGGACATCGAGAAGTACGCCGAGACCCATCACGAGCTCAAGCTCGCACTCGACAGGTGGGGTACCAAATGAGATTCACCTGCAAGCGTATGGACGCCTTCTCCGCCGCACCCATATGCCTCTTCGACCCCGCCGACAGCATCGAAATCGGTGTCAAGGACAACGAGCGTGTCCGCCTCGTGGCCGAGCGCGGAGAGATCACCGTCCTCGCCCAGAGTTCCGAGCATTTCGTCGAGAGAGGTATCATCCTCCTCCCCGACAAGGTCGTCAAGAGGCTGGGGGTCAAGGACGGCGATACCATCGATGCCTACTTCTCCCCCGCGCCCGAGAGCGTAAGGGCCATCCGCAGGAAGATGGACAACGAGAAGCTGGAGGGCGCCGAGATCGACGCCATAGTCAAGGACATCTACGCCGGCCGTCTGTCCCACATCGAGATCTCCTCCTGGCTTACGTCCCTGTACATCAACGGCATGGATTTGGACGAAATCGCGGAGTTCACCAAGGCCATGGTGAACACCGGCGACCGTGTCCCCTTCGACAAGGGGCCCATCTTCGATTTCCACAGCATCGGAGGTGTACCAGGCAACAAGATCACGCCCATCGTGGTGTCCATCGTGGCCGCGGCGGGACTCCTCATCCCCAAGACCTCCTCCCGTGCCATCAGCAGTGCCTGCGGCACCTCCGATTTCGTGGAGACCTTCTGCGACATCGACGTATCCGCAGACCGCCTGAAGGAGATCGGGGAGAGCGTGGGAGGCGCCTTCGTCTGGGGAGGATCCATGAACCTGGCTCCCGTGGACGACATCGTCATCAGAATCGAGCACCCCCTGGGCATCAATCCCCGGCCTCAGATGCTGGCCTCCATCCTCAGTAAGAAGCTCGCCATCAATGCGAACTACCTGCTGGTGGACATCCCCACCGGTGCCGGCACCAAGGTCCCCACCATCGACGTCGCCCGCAGCTATGCCCGCGACTTCATGGACCTGGGAGAGAAGATCGGCATGCACATCGAGTGCGCCATCACCTACGCCGACCAGCCTGTCGGAAGCGCCATCGGCCCCAACCTCGAGGCCAGGGAGTGCATCCGCATTCTCGAAGGGGAGCAGCACCCCGCCAGCGTCATAGAGAAGGCCTGCGAGTGCGCGGGAATCCTCCTGGAGATGGGCGGATTCCAGAACGGGGTGGAGAAGGCCCACGAGATCCTCAAATCCGGCAAGGCCCACAAGAAGTTCATGGAGATCGTCGTGGCGCAGGGCGGAAGGGCCGACCTGAAGTCCTCCGATCTCGAGCCCGGGAAGTACACCGCGGACATCCTGTCCACCAAGTCAGGATACGTGCACAGCATCAAGAACAAGGATCTGGTGTCCATCGCCAAGGCCTGCGGATCCCCCACCGACAAGGGTGCCGGAATGCTCCTTCTCAAGAAGAAGGGCCAGAGGGTCGAGGTGGGCGACGTCCTGTTCACCCTCTACGCCGACAACGAGGCCAAGCTCCAGCGCGCCAAGGACATGGCCGAGAGGTACGGCCCCGTCGTGATCGAGGGAATGCTCATCAAGCGCGTCGCCGCACCGCAGGCCCGCTGAAGAAGGGGGCGCAGGTGCGCCCCCATCTTACCCATTTTCACATAACTTCCGACATCTGGCACATGCGGATTTGCATCTTTTTCCGGCTTCGTCGCATGTCGTACGCACGGACCGTCGCGCGACTAGTGGCGCCCGTGCGGGTGCAAATAGAGTTATATGGCTGGTCAAGGTTGTGGCTATTATGACTGCAGACCTGATACTCGGCAAAGAGGTATCCGAGGCGATCTACTCGAATCTGAGGGAACGTATCGATGTTCTGAAGGCGAAGGGTATCGAACCGTGTCTGGCAGTAATCATGGTGGGTGACGACCCCGCCTCGCTGGTCTACGTGAACATGAAGGACAAGAAGTGCAAAGAGCTGGGGGTCAAGTCCCTTCAGCAGCACGTCCCCGCAGACACCAGCCAGGAGGAGCTGATCTCGATGATCAGGAAGCTCAACGACGACGATTCCGTGCACGGCGTCCTCGTCCAGCTGCCCCTCCCGGCCCATATCGACCAGTCCGAGGTCATCAAGGCCATCAATCCCGCCAAGGACGTCGACTGTTTCCATCCGTTCAACCTTGGGAACATGGTCATCGGAGAGGCCGATTTCCTCCCCGCGACCCCCGCAGGCATCCACCAGATGATCCTGCACTACGGAATCGCCACCATAGGGAAGCATGTGGTGATCGTGGGCCGCAGCAACATCGTCGGCAAGCCCCTTGCCAACATCATGATGCAGAAGGGGGAGGGAGTGGACGCCACCGTCACCGTGGTGAACTCCCGCACCGAGAGGTTCGAGGACATCATCCGCATGGCGGACATCCTCATCGTAGCCATGGGCAGGCCCCGTTTCATAACGGCCGACATGGTCAAGGAGGGAGCGGTCGTCATCGACGTCGGTACCAACAGGATCGAGGACCCCGCCGCCAAGAACGGCTACAGAGTGGTGGGCGACGTCGACTTCGAACACGTTAAGGAGAAGGCCTCCGCAATCACCCCGGTTCCCGGAGGTGTGGGGCCCATGACCATCTGCATGCTCATGATGAATACCATCAAGGCTGCTGAGATGGGGGTGAGACAGTGATCAACGAGTGTGAGGAACACGGATACTTCCGCAGGGACAAATGTCCTGTCTGCGGGCGCAACGGAAAGTTTGTGATGAGCGATTTCGAGGTGGAGAAGCTGGGGCGCATGATGGCCGCCATCCTCCGCCACGGGAAGTTCTCTCCCGAGATGAACGAGCAGGGATTCGTGAGCATCCCGGAGATCGTCGGGCTCATCAAGGAGCACAACTCCCGCGTGAAGTGGCTCAGACCCTTCCACATCGATGCGCTGGCACTTACCGACCCCAAGGGAAGGTACCAGATCCGCGGCAACACCGTCCGCGCCACCTACGGCCACACCATCAAGCTCAACCTGGACCTGCCCACCGACAAGAACCCCGCATACCTGTACTACCCCGCGTCCGAGGAGGACGTGGATACCATCCTCGAGGAGGGACTCGTACCCACCGACCGCACCATGGTCCACCTGTCCGCCACCTTCGAGGACGCCCTCCACGCTGGAGAGGTCAGGATCGACGACCCCGTCATCCTCGCCGTTGACAGCAGGAAGTGCGCCGAAGCAGGATACCCCATCGGCAAGGCGGCCAAGACCGTCTACCTCTGCGATATGGTCCCTGCCGACTGCATCACCGTCTCCGAGGGGGACGAGGAGAGCGAGGAGTGAGAGCAATGGTCACCACATTAACCCCTGAAGAGGTCAGGGCCAAATACGGCAAGATGTTCTGCAAGGCCCTCTACACCCTGGTCGACGAGAAGCACGGGAAGGCACGCATCATCGAGACCTGCAGCGCCCGCGGACCCGCCGAGTGGGACGTCGTCAACCGCAGGAGGAGCGGAGGCGTCATCAACGTTGTCAACATCGAGGGAACCACCATCATCATGGACGTCACCCTCGGAGAGAAGGAGATCAAGTTCGGGGCCGCATCCGCCGAGATGGGCGGACAGGGACTCAAGGCCTGCCGCGTCGAGGGCGACGAGGTACGCACCACCTGGTACGGCATCGCCGGCGCCTCCGTGGGCATCGGAGCCTGCCTCCCCGGATGCGACACCGTCCTGCGCACCGAGTTCCCCGACGAGTTCAAGATCGGGGGAGGACATACCGCGCACGTGGACATCTTCACCCCCAAGCTCGTCCGCGTGATCATCGGCGTGGACGACACCGACACCAAGGAGAAGGGCGCCACCTGGGCCACCTCCCTCGCCATGGCCAGGGAATGCCCCTACGGACACTTCATGGAGCACAAGATCATCCAGCTCAACCCCAGGTGTCCTACCAAGACCACCAACTGCGTCGCCACCGCCGTCAGCTTCGCCATCCGCGAGGACGAGGTGCCCAAGCTCATCGAGTTCTGCTACGACTACATCAAGAGCCACTCCTATTCCGAGGATGCGGTCATGACCGTCTTCAAGGGACTGGAGATCCCCTCCGCACTCAGGAAGTTCGGATGGGACGCCAAGAGCATCATGTACAAGGTCGAGGACGCGGAGAAGATCGCCGCCGAGAGCGGCGTGGAGATCATCAGCGTCACCGGCACCGGCGGCATCATCGGAGCCGTCGCCGCCATCGGCTGCGCCGACCTCGGTACCGAGGCCGCGGGTGTGGCCGAAGACTTCCAGTGAGGGCTCGGATGACAGTCCCAGACATCGTTTCCAAACAGGTATATTCCACCTACGAGCACAAGCTCGACAAGGCCGTCCGCGCAGGTCACATCCCGCAGCACATAGGCATCATCATGGACGGCAACAGGCGCTACGCGAAGGAGTTCCTGGACTCGGACATCGATGAGGGACACAGGCTCGGGGAGAAGAAGATCGAGAGCGTCATGGACTGGTGTCTCGACCTCGGTGTCAAGTACGTCACCCTCTACGCCTTCTCCTCCGAGAACTTCAAGAGGGACCGCGAGGAGGTGGACTTCCTCATGGACCTCGCCGAATCCTCCTTCCTGGAGATGGCGGACAACCCCAAGATCCACAAGCACCGCGTGGCCATCCGCGCCATCGGCAAGATCGAGGCCCTGCCGGAGAACGTCCGCAAGGCCATCGACTACGCCTACGAGAAGACCAAGGACTACGACCAGTTCACGATTAGCATCTGCCTCGCCTACGGCGGCCGCCAGGAGATCGTGGAGGCCGTCAAGGAGATCGCCGCCAAGATCGAGGCGGGGGATATGGCCGTGGAAGAGATCACCGAGAAGGTGATCTCCTCGCACCTCTACACCGGCGACATGCCCGATCCCGACCTGATTCTGCGCACCTCCGGGGAGATCAGGGTCTCCAACTTCCTGCTCTGGCAGCTCGCCTACTCCGAGCTCTATTTCACCGACATCTACTGGCCGGGATTCAGGCGCATCGACCTGCTCCGTGCAATTCGTTCGTACCAGCAGCGCAAGAGGCGCTACGGGGAGTGAGACCGCGCCCCGCTACGATATGGTCTTCCTCCACGCCCCCAGCGTGTACGACTTCCGCAAGAAGCCCATATTCTACGGTCCCGTGAGCGACGTCATCCCATCTTCCCCCGTGTTCGAGATGTACCCCATCGGGTTCATGACGATCTCGGCACAGCTCATAGCGGCCGGCTACAGGACCCGTATCGTCAACATCGCCGGACAGATGCTGGCCGACCAGAAGTTCGATGCCGAGAAGAAGATCAAGGGCATCGACGCCGACGTGTACGGCATCGACCTTCATTGGATGCCCCACGCCCACGGCGCCATCGAACTGGCGAAGATCGTCAAGAAGTACCATCCGAACGCCAAGGTGGAGTTCGGAGGACTCACCTCCTCGTACTTCTACGATGAGCTCATCCGCAGACCTGAGATTGACCTCGTCATGCGCGGGGACACCACCGAGGTGCCCACCGTGAAGCTCCTCGACGCGCTCTCCAAGGGCGGAGACCTGTCGGAGGTCCCCAACCTCGTCTGGAAGGACGCCGAGGGCAGGATACACGAGAACGGGGTCACCCATGTCCTGGAGGACCTCGACAGTGTCATCTTCGACTACGGCGTCATGATCAAGAACGTCATCAGGACCATGGACGTCAAAGGGTCCCTCCCCTGGAAGAGCTGGGCCGAGACCCCGCTCACCTCGGTCTTCACCGTCCGCGGATGCTCCGTCAACTGCGCCGAGTGCGGAGGCTCCCGCGACGCCAACGGCAGGGTCGTCTGCAGGCACAAGCCGGCCTTCAGGAGCCCCGCCAAACTGGCCGAGGATGTTGCCAACATCAACAGCTACATGAAGGCCCCAATCTTCATCGTGGGCGACCTCAGACAGGCCGGGATGAAGTACGCGGACGAGTTCCTCAATGCCGTGAAAGAGCTAGACCCAGACAACCATTTCGTCATCGAATTGTTCAACGGAGCCAACGCCGAGTACTTCAAGAAATGCGACCGCGCCTTCGGAGGGGGATGGAGCATCGAGTTCTCCCCCGACTCCTATGACGAGGCCGTGCGCATGGCCCTCGGCAAGGGTTACACCAACGAGGCCATCGAGCGCACCCTGCCCGCCGCCTTCGAGAACGGCTGCAGCAGGTTCGACCTGTTCTTCATGACCGGTCTCCCCCAGCAGACCCGCGAGTCCGCCATGGAGACCGCCCGGGGCGCCAAGAGGCTGTGGGACTGCGTCAGGAAGGACGACGACCTGTTCATCTACGATTCGCCTTTCGCGCCGTTCGTCGATCCCGGCAGCCGTGCCTTCGAGGACCCCGAGAAGTGGGGATACAAGCTCCGCGCACGCACACTGGAGGATCACAGGAAGCTGCTAGACAGCCCCTCGTGGAAGCACGTCCTCTCCTACGAGACCGTGTGGATGAACAGGGACGAGATCGCCGAGACCTCGTACGACGCCGCCATCGCCCTCACCAACGCCCAGCTCGAGAGCGGGCGCATAACCGAGGAAGGGGCGAGGATCAGGAACGAGCGTACCGAGACCGCCCGCAGCATCATGCACACCATCGACGAGGCACTGACCCTCGACAAGGAGGAGTGCGACAGGCGCCTGTGGGCGATAAAGGAGGAGGGCGTCAGGATGATGGATTCCACCATCACCGACAAGAACGACCTCGACTGGAAGACAGGATCCATCTGGGCCAATGCCCCCAGGGTAGCGGTCGGACTGCTCAAGAGCATGGGCCGCCGCAGCCGCTGAGGGCATCGAAAATCAGATGTCTGGCACAATCATTCTTTACCCATTTCTACGGATCTCTTCACGCATGCGTCGACGCATCTCACGAAGATATCCTCCATGTGCTCGTCGCGGAGCACCTTGACGCCCTCGATGGTCGTTCCCCCGGGGGAGCATACCCCGTCGACCAGCGCGTCGGTGCCCATGCCGGACTCGAGCACCATCTTGCCCGCTCCGACCAGGGACTGGCCTGCCAGCAGGGTGGCCTGCTCCTCGGTGAGCCCGTACTTCATGCCGGCCTCGATGAGGGCGTGGGCGACCATGTAGAGGTAGGCGGGAGAGCTCCCGCAGATGCCGGTGACAGCGTCCAGGTCGGATTCGCGGACCTCGGTGGCCAGACCGAAGGAGGAGAGGATGGTGTCCACGGTGGCCTTGTCCGCGGGGGTGCACTTCTCCCCCATGACGTAGCCGGAACCGCCCTCCAGGACCATGCAGCAGTGGTTGGGCATGACCCTGACGATCCTTGCCTCGGGAGCGTAGCTCTGAAGGGTCTTCAGTTTGACGCCTGCGGCGATGCTGATAAGGAGATGCCTTCCCTTGAGCCTCACACCCTCGTCCTTGAACAGGGAGGCGATGAGCTTGGGCTTGATCGCAAGTACCAGGACGTCGGTCAGGTCCACCAGGTCGGCGGCCTTCTCGTACATCTTGATTTTGCATGTCTGGGTCATCCTGTCGCGGGTCTCTTTCGAGGGGGCGCAGGCCACGATCTCGTCGGGTGTGTAGACGTTCCTGGCTATAAGGCCCTTGATCATCGCTCCGGCCATCCTGCCGGCACCGATGAATCCGATTTTCGCTTTCATGACGGACACAACCCAGTAGTACGATAAAAAGCTGTCAGTATTCTGTTAGGAATAATTTTTAGAAATAATATTCCTTCCTCTGAGGGGGTTTATATACTGACCCACCTTTTCTGACGTCTCTTATTATATATAATAAAATCATCGAGCGACTAATGTCACTAATCGCAAGCTATGTGCCCTTCTTATTCGTGGGTATCTTATCGATGAGCTTTGCGCCTTTGGCATGGTTTGTTTCCAGGTTCCTCAGACCTGAGCAATCAACAAAGTGGACAGAGGAGACATACGAGTGTGGTTCGGTTCCTATCGGCGATGCTCGTGTCCAGTTCAGGTTCCAATACTACGCATTCGCACTGATTTTCGTGGTATTCGATTTGGTCGTGACATTCCTTATGATCTGGGCTGTTGCTTTCTCCGGACTTTCCGATGCTGCAACCGTATGGATGCTTCTGTTCCTTGCTATCATGCTTCTGGGCGTAACGTACGCACTGAAAAAGGAGGAAGAAATATGGATATGAGCCTCTACCCTCATGCTGTTGCCATGAGCGCTGACGAGTTTATGTCGTGGTCCACCGCGATCATAAACGACCTCATCAGCTCCGGTACCAGGAGGACGATAGACAAGCTCACGGGACCTATCTGGTCCTGGGCAATGAAGAACTCCATGCACCCCCTTCACTGGGGTCTGGCATGTTGTGCCCTGGAGATGGCACAGGCATCCGCGCCTCGTTTCGACGCAGAGCGTTACGGAATGATCTACAGGTCCTCTCCCAGGCAGACCGATATCCTTCTGGTCAACGGATGGATCTCCAAGAAGATCCGTAACGACATCAGGAGGCTTTGGGAGGAGATGCCCGCTCCTAAGTGGGCCGTTGCCATGGGCGAGTGCGCCATCTCCGGCGGACCCTGGTACGATGCATACAACTGTATCCAGGGACTCGACCAGATTCTTCCTGTCGACCTCTACATTCCCGGCTGCCCTGCAAGGCCTGACGCCATGATCGATGGTTTCATGCTCCTGCAGAAGAAGATTGACGAGTACTTCAGAAGAGGAGTCATCCTCAAGGACAAACAGGGGCTTTGATATGGACACCACTATCCGTGAATATCAGGACTCCTGGGAGGCCGAGATCAAATCCAAGCTCGAGGACAAGTTCTCCGGCAAGATCGAGGTCACCAAGACCGAGACCCGCAGGGTCTATGCCAAAGTACTCGACAAGGCAGACATCAAAGAGATCTGCAAGTTCGTTCAGGACGATCTCAGCTTTGAGCACATCAACTGTCTCTGCGGTGTGGACTACCCCGCCGAGAACAAGATGCAGGTCATCTACGAGATCGACAACTACACCTTCTACAGAGGAGTCATCCTCGAGCTCGAGGTAGACGTTCCCTACGACGATCTCCACATCGAGACCGTATCCGACGTATGGGGCGGCGCCAACTGGCACGAGAGGGAGACCTGGGAGCTTTTCGGAATCGTTTTCGATCACCACCCCAGGCTCGAGAGGCTTCTCACTCCTGACACCTACGAGTTCTTCCCCATGAGGAAGTCCTACAAACTCAGGGAGGACAAGAGATGACAGACGAGAAAAAGACTCAGATTCCCGACGCACAGGCCATCGCTGAAGGAGCAGAGGTCACCAAGGAAATGGTCCAGGAGTACACCTCCCAGAACATGAACATGGACAAGATGTGGATCACCATGGGTCCGCAGCACCCCTTCTCCCACGGTCTCTGGACCCTTAAGATCCAGGCGGACGGAGAAATCGTGACCGATGCCGACCCCATCGTTGGATACCTCCACAGGGGTTGGGAGAAGGAGGCCGAGAACAGGACGTATCCCAAGATCATCCCCATGGCCGACCGTCTCTGCTACGCATCTTCCATGATGTACACCCACCTTTACTGCATGACCTGTGAGAAGGCCCTCGGAATCGAGATTCCCGAGAAGACCAAGTACATCAGGGTCATGGCCGACGAGATCAACCGTCTCCAGTCCCACCTCATGTGGCTCGCAGCGGTAGGTACCGACCTCGGTAACTTCACCGCCTTCCTCTGGGCCTCCAGGGAGAGGGAGTTCTGGATGGATATGAACGTCAGGCTCTGCGGTGCCAGGATGACCACCAACTACCCCCGTATCGGAGGAGTAAGGAACGATGTCTTCGACATCGACCTCGACATGAACGACGAGGAGAAATCCAGGTTCATGAGGGACATCATCAGGTGCTGCGATCACTTCGACAAATCCCTCTGGGATATCATCGCACTTATCGACAACAACTCCACCTTCATCTCCAGGATGGTCGGAACCGGAATCATCACCAGGGAGCAGTGCGCCAACCTGGGTATCACCGGACCCGCCATGAGGGGAACCGGCGTCGACTTCGATGTCCGCCGCGACGACCCCTACGACGGTTACGACATGGTGGACTTCGACGTCCCCGTACTCTCCGCAGGAGACTCCTACGCAAGGTACATGGTCAGGGTCGAAGAGATGTTCCAGGCGACCAGGATCATCAGGCAGTGCGTCGACAAGATCAGGTCCCTCGGAAGGAGCGCCCCCTACAGGCTCAAGGTCCCCAGCAGGATCCCTGCCGGAAAGACCTACTGCCGTATCGAGGACTGCCGCGGAGAGGCCGCTATGTACCTCGTATCTGATGGTACCGACCACCCCTACAGGCTCAAGGTCCGCAGCGCCATCTTTGTGAACGTATCGTCCTCCAGGGACTTGCTCATGGGATGCAGGATCGCAGATGTTCCTGTCATCATGGCAATGATCGACATGTGTCTCGGAGAGACCGACAGGTGATTTGACATGGCTTACACAAGTATCATTGACTGGATCACCGGCGTCTACTCCCAGCACGGATGGGCTGACCCCATTCAGGCCAACCCCTACTATCCGTTCGGAGACGCATACAACCTGCCCTATGACCTCGGAATGAAACTGTGGAACATCATCGGCGGTGCCATCGCTTGGCTCCTCGACCTCCTGTTCCCCGGCAACGACGTCTCCACCTGGCTCGTCTGCGACATGACCAACAACATCTTCGCCCTCGTGCTGTTCATGGTGCTGGTCTTCGCCGTCGTCTTCGTGGCCTGTCTTATCTCCCTATGGGAAGAGCGTAAGGTCCTCGGAAGAGGTATGGACCGTCGTGGAACCATGATCGGTATGTGGGGATTCCTGCAGTGCGTCGCTGACGGACTGAAGACCTTCATGAAGGACAACGTCTTCTCCAAGAAGGTCGACGGAATGACCTACTGGTGGACCGTCGCACTCATCATCGGAACCTCTGTCCTGATCGACTGTATGGTCCCCCTGTCCCCCAGGTGGTTCGTCGTCAACTACGACGCCGGACTGCTGATTATCATGGGTCTCTACGCCCTCGCTCCGTTCTTCATCCTCGTATCCGGATGGTCCCAGAACAACAAGTACTCCCTTATCGGAGGAATCAGGGCAGCAG
>JAEEGH010004749.1_pt1 | contig 34587 bp, 33 predicted proteins | sample 9134181 | NCBI WGS metagenome assembly JAEEGH01 (sample SAMN16246544, study PRJNA631951) | gut metagenome | biome: gut microbiome; feature: rumen; material: DP-attached | host: Bos | place: Iran: Karaj | collected 2018-10
CCATCATGGGTGGTGGAGTGATGCGTTTGAACGATGTCATGTACCTGAAAGCAGGTTTGGGCTTTGGCAACCGTTCGCTTTCATGGAAGACCTTGGACGACCGCTGGGTTCGCAATAGTGCTTATTCCGCCGTTGGCGTGGATGTGTCGGCCGGCATGATGTTCAACTTCGGAGGCTTCATTCTCTCGTTGGATGCCGTGACCACCAACTTCAAGATCTTCGAAGGCAAGATTGGACTGGGATATAGTTTTGAGAACCGTTAAAACAGAACGATTATGAAAAAGTTAAGCATATTATTACTGGTACTTGTGGCGGTTTTTGCTTCCTGTAAAAAAACTCCAGAAGTGAATTTGAAATACGTCGATGTGGAGCGCGACCTGATTACCGTGGGTATGACTACGGCCACGGTGCAATGCGATTATCAATACATCGCCACCTTGAAGAAAGCCTATTTCTATTACGGCGAAGGCGAAGATGAGGTCGACATGAACGCTGCCGAGATGCGCGTGTTACAAAACACCCTCTATGTTGACCTTGCGGGCTTGCATGAGAACACCACCTACAGCTATTACTACGAGTTTCACAACGGCTTCAACTCCATGAGATCGGCGGTGAAGACCTTCAAGACAGAAGGCTCTGGCATTACGATCACCTTGCCCACCGTAGTTACTGCCGAAGTGACTGAGATTACTACCAATTCCGCCAAGTGTGGTGGCGAAGTGACCAACAACGGTGGTGCCGAAGTGACCGAGCGAGGCATTTGCTGGGGTACGAATGCCAATCCTACATTGAATGACAGCCACATTGCTTCAGGAAGTGGAACAGGTGCTTTCACTGCTATGATGAACAGTTTGGAGGCCAATACCACCTATCATGTTCGGGCTTATGCTACCAATGAGAAAGGCACAGCGTATGGGTTGGATAGGGAGTTTGTGACGGATAATGGCGGCGGAGGATGCGATTGTGGTTATGTGGATCTTGGTTTGCCAAGCGGAACACTTTGGGCTACTTGTAATGTAGGCGCAAGTTCTCCAGAAGAATATGGCAATTATTTTGCTTGGGGAGAAATAGAACAAAAGAGTATATACAATTGGGGAACATACAGATACTGCAATGGTGACGAATTCTCAATGACTAAATATTGCAATGATTCTGATTATGGATTTAATGGATTCACTGACAATTTGATGTTTTTAGAAGCTGATGATGACGCTGCCACAACTAGTTGGGGTGGTGAATGGTGTACTCCTACCAAGGAGCAATGGATGGAACTGCTTTATGGCGAAGCAGGTTCGTGGATGTGGACATCCCAAGATGGCGTTAATGGATTGCTGTTTACGGCGAACAATGGGAATAGCATATTTTTCCCAGCTTCAGGCAAATACGACAGTGAGGCTGGATTTGTTAATGGTGATAATGCTGGACATTATTGGTCGAATAGTCTGTTTGATGATAATCTGCCTAAATCTGCTTGGCGTTTCTTCTTCACTAATGGACACCAACATGTAGGTAATGAAGAAAGAAGCCAAGGCCTTTCTGTTCGTCCAGTTCGCAAAACTAACACGCCAACACCTCCAGGTGGTGCTCCTGAAGGAGCAATAAACGGCTTGTTCACCATCAATGAGAATGGTGATCAAGTGTATTTCTCGCAAGGAAACTTGCAGTATCAAGCCTCGACAAATTCATGGAAGTTTGCGGAGAATCAGTGGGATTATGTGGGAACTCAGACTCCCGATTGGAGCAGCGGGATGATGGGAGGAAATGTTGAAGGAAGCGACAATAATGGGATTTCTGCAAGTTATGATGGATGGATTGATTTATTTGGCTGGGGAACAAGTGGCTACAATCATGGGGCAGTTTGCTTCCAGCCATGGAGTATAAGTAACAGAAGTGGGGATTATTGTCCTTATGGTAGTAATATTGCAAATCTATTTGATGGTTCTGGTCAAGCAGATTGGGGCTATAATTCCATTTTAAATGGAGGAAATCGTGAAAACTTATGGAGAACTTTGAAAGTACAAGAATGGGATTATGTTATCAACCACCGTATTACTGAATCAGGAATTAGGTATGTGAAAGCCGAAGTGAATGATGTAAAAGGATTGTTGCTATTACCGGATTCTTGGAATGTTTCTGTATATGATTTCAATTGTGAAAATCAAAGTGATGCTACCTTTACTAGTAATGTGATATCAGAAAATGTGTGGAAATACTCTTTGCAATTAAACGGAGTAGTTTTTTTGCCTATGGCTGGAGACAGAATCCTAAATATTGAAGGGAACGGTGAATGTAATGTTACTGCTTATGTGGGACAATATGGTTTGTATTGGTCTTCTAGTTTATCAATCGCTGGAAGTTATCGCGCATTTCAATTCTTGTTTTCTGAAGATTATGTTAATACTTATTTCGATAATAGACCGCCTGAGGTATATTTTGGATTATCCGTCCGTCTCGTCCAAGATGCAAATTAAAACTTAAGTACAATGAAAAAACTATCAATCATATTAGCATGCTTCTTGGTGGCATTAGCCGCTTGCACCAAGAGCAAGGAAGTCCATCCCGAACTTGGGGATGGCAATGATGAAATCGTAATGGTGGGCACGAAGGATGTCCATGTGGAATACACTCGGACAGACCATGTGGAACTGAGTCGCGTGGTGTTCCATTACAGCCTCGCCGAAGCCCAACAATTCGAGGCCGCTGAAATGGCGAAGCAGGAAACTTTCTTTGAACTCACACTCGATGATTTGTTGTGTGATGCCCTGTATAGTTACTACTATGAGCTGTTCTACAATGGTGATGAAACCTCAACAACTGAGCGAAAAACCTTCCGCACTCAAGCTTGTGATACACCAACACCTCCAACACCACCAAGTGGTGTTCCCGAAGGTGCTGTCAATGGATTGTTTACCATCAATGCCAATGGTGACCAAGTGTATTTTTCGCAGGGGAATTTGCAATATCAGGCATTCACGAATACTTGGAGGTTTGCTGAAAACCAGTTGAGTTATGTTGGTGGTGTGGATTATTGGACTGGTAATGAATGGGGAAACGTGTATGAAAATGGAATCAAATGCGATAATACTTTGGCATCGTCGACTTATAATGGATGGATGGATTTATTTGGCTGGGGGACAAGTGGTTATCATGATAATAATGATCCATACAATATACACTTTGAACCTTGGGAAACAACAGATTATACTGTTAGTCCTGAGTACAATTTTGTCGGATATGGCCCTTCTCTTGATATGCCTTCTTCTGATTTGACAGGATTATCTGAAAATTATGATTGGGGTATATATAATGCTATTATTAACGGGGGTAATGAAACACATCTATGGCGCACATTGAGTATGGATGAATGGAGTTACATACTTAATTCTCGCAATACGACTTCGGGTGCAAGATACGTGAAAGCGACTGTTGCTGGTTATGAAGGGATTATTCTTTTGCCTGATGATTGGAATAATTCATATTATGATTTATATAATATTAATTCAGGTACATCTTCTTTTGGGAGTAATGAGATTATACTAACTACTTGGAAGGGCGTTTTTGAACAAGTGGGTGCGGTTTTCTTGTTGGAAGCAGGAGTACGTGGTTACGATGTTAATATGGGTGGTGTTATATACAGAAGACCCGAATCTGCACAAGGTGCCGCTCCGTTGTCGTATTGGACAACGACACATTATGATTCTGCAAACGCCCATTGTTTATATGTTCATGATAACAGTTTCATCTTTGGCATATGTTTGAGAACCGATGGCCGCTCAGTCCGCCTCGTCCAAGACGCCAATCCATAACCGTTATCTATTGGAGATACCATGTTGTTTTAGCAGTACTACGCCAAGAATTATTGGCGGGTAGTTGAGAAACACTGTTATAAAAAATCCTCAAAACAGTTGCGAAGGATGAAAGTAGTTGTTTATCTTTGCAACGTCAGAAAAGACTAATCCGGTATTTTCCGCGCGGGGTAAGCCTTCACCGACACTGCCCAAAATCTAAAAAGCCGCTTAAGCGGCTTTTTTTTCTTACCTATATCGTTTCCTGAAATCGATGATAAATGTTTTCTGAAGAGCGTAGTTCTTTTAATGGTTTAATAGTCAGATTTTGGGTATTGTTGAAAAAAATCCTCAAAACAGTTGCGAAGGATGAAAAAAGTTGCTTATCTTTGCAGCGTGAAAATCAAGGCAGACTGATAGGGAGTATCTAACCCGCCCGGACGCTTGTTTTTCAACCTTTAGTGCCAATCTCATTCGAAGAGGTTGGCATTTTTATTTCAGTGGTTATTGAATGGAGTCTAATCTCTTTCTTATTCCTATCCACCCTGATGTTTAAATACATTTTCCTCCCAGCTATATTTATCTCGTAATATTGGAATTTTACGCCTTTCTTTATCTTTTTATTGTCACTGGCCGACTGGATGTATTTTGCCTTGCTGAAATGTCTAGGTAGTTCACAGATGTCGCTAATAAGCAATACTCCTTTTGCCCTATGAAGAGCATCGGCCACAAGGTGTTCAAGATCTTTTTCGGAAACGCGAAATTTAATCTTCTTCCCACTGCTTTCGGGAATCACATGCTTTCGCTTAAGCAAGAGAGAGCTTCGGGCCTTCACGTGATCCTCAATCTCCGTTTGAGTCATGTTGGCATATCGCCAGTCAGGATTATATGTTTCGTCCATTATTTCAATTCTTTTGAATGCAAAGATATGAAATAATTTCAATAAATAATATATAAATTATAATGTTTTTTAAAATAGCACATTATTATATTGGTTATATTTTTTGACTGGAGAAAGTTTTTTTTTTGTATCTTTGCGCCCCATGAAAAACATCCGAAACTTCTGCATCATCGCACATATCGACCACGGCAAATCCACCCTGGCCGACCGTCTGCTTGAACTCACTAAGACCGTCAGCGAGAAGGAACTCGTTGATCAGGTGCTCGACGACATGGACCTCGAACGTGAGCGCGGCATCACCATCAAGAGCCACGCCATCCAGATGAAATACGAATACAAGGGTGAGTTATATACCCTCAACCTCATCGATACTCCCGGTCACGTCGACTTCTCCTACGAGGTGTCACGCTCCATCGCCGCTTGCGAAGGCGCTCTGCTGGTCGTCGATGCCACCCAAGGCATCCAAGCCCAGACCATCTCTAACCTATACATGGCCTTGGAACACGACCTGGAGATCATTCCCGTGATGAACAAGATCGACATGGATAGCGCCATGGTCGACATCGTGGAGGACCAGATGGTGGACATGCTCGGCTGCGATCCTTCGGAGATCCTCAAGGTGAGCGCCCGCACTGGCGAAGGCGTGCCTGCCATCCTCGACGCCATCGTGGAACGCATCCCGGCGCCCAAAGGCGATCCAGAGGCACCACTGCAAGCCCTCATCTTCGACTCGGTGTTCAACTCCTACCGAGGCATCATCGCCTATTACCGCATCATGAATGGCACCATCCGCACCAACGACTTGGTGAAGTTCTTCGCTACGGGTAAGGAATATAACGCAGATGAGATTGGCGTGCTCCAGCTGCGACAAGCACCGATGAAGGAACTATCGGCTGGCAACGTGGGCTACATCATCTCGGGCATCAAGACCTCCAAGGAAGTCAAGGTGGGCGACACCATCACTCACGTGGAGCGCCCCTGCGACAAGCCGGTGGAGGGCTTTGAGAACGTCAAGCCGATGCTGTTTGCAGGTATCTATCCCGTGGATGCCGATGACTATGAGGAATTGCGTGCTTCGCTTGAAAAACTGCAGCTGAACGACGCTTCCTTAGTTTGGGAACCTGAGTCCTCGGCGGCTTTGGGCTTTGGCTTCCGCTGCGGCTTCCTCGGCCTGCTGCACATGGAGATCGTCCAGGAACGTCTCGACCGTGAGTTCGACATGGATGTGATCACCACAGTGCCGAACGTTTCGTTCAAATGCTATAAGACCGACGGCGAGATGATTGAGGTGCACAACCCCAGCGGTCTGCCTGAAGTCACTAAGATCGACCATATCGAAGAGCCATATATCATCGCTCAGATCATTTCCAAGAACGAGTTCACAGGCCCGATCATGACACTCTGCATCGAGCGTCGTGGCGTGCTCAAGAACCAGGTCTACCTCTCCACCGACCGTGTGGAGCTGACCTTCCAGATGCCGCTGAGTGAGATCGTGTTCGACTTCTACGACAAACTGAAGTCCATCTCTAAGGGCTATGCTTCGTTCGACTATCATATCGCTGGCTATCAGGATGCCGACCTGGTGAAGCTCGACATCATGCTTAATGGTGAGTCGGTCGACGCCCTTTCCACCTTGATCCATCGCGGCCATGCCTACGACTTCGGTCGCCGCATGTGCGAGAAGCTGAAAGAGCTGATCCCAAGACACCAGTTCGATATCGCCATTCAGGCGGCCATCGGTGCCAAGATCATCGCCCGTGAGACCGTGCGTCAGGTACGTAAGGATGTGACGGCCAAGTGTTATGGCGGTGACGTCTCCCGTAAGCGCAAGCTGCTCGAAAAGCAGAAGGCAGGTAAGAAGCGTATGCGTCAGATCGGTAACGTTGAAGTGCCACAGTCGGCCTTCCTTGCTGTGCTCAAGCTCGATTAAGTTGATACCGTCTCCCAGGAAGGGAAAGAAGGATACCATCGAATTCTAAGTTAAGCAACAAACTCGCCAACTTGGTGGTCGGCAGTCTTGTGCCGATAATCAAGTCGTCGAGACTGACAATGGCTTTGCCGATAAAACAGTCCATGATGAGTTTTTCTTCGTCGGTGTAATCGCGAAATAGCGCCGTTTGATGTTCTTCGCTTGAGGGTCGTTCCCATCGCATCACATAACGCAGGTTGACTACGCTCTCCATGAGGTGGGCGCGGTTGGTGCGGATCAGGTAGTTGCAGCCTTGGCTGTAGAGATCCTTCACCCGACCAGGATAGGCAAACACGTCACGGCTGTAAGAGTTGGCAAGGTCGGCAGTGATCAGCGAACCGCCCTTCAAAGCGGATTCAATCACGATGACGGCATCGGCCATACCGGCGATGATTCGGTTACGGCGTGGAAAATTTTCCCTATCGGGCTTCGTACCACTCATGCACTCGGTGAGCAATCCGCCATTAGCAAGCATCTCTGAAGCCAATTTCTTGTTTGCCGCTGGATAAATCTGCTGTAAGCCATTACCCAACACACCTACTGTGGGGATTCCCGCTTTCACCGATGTTCGGTGCGCCATGGTGTCGACGCCGTATGCCAGTCCACTGATCACCAACACGTGGTCGTCCACAAGGTCATTCACCAGCTGGGCGCAGTTTTCTTTGCCGTAATCGGTGATGTTGCGGGTACCGACGATGGCTACCACGCGGTTGGCATTGAGGTTGGCGTTGCCTTTGTAATACAGCATCAGGGGACTGTCGTCGCATTGCAGAAGCCGCTTCGGGTAGTCGGAATCCCTATAAAACAAGGGCTTGATGCCGTTTTGCTCGATGAATTCCACCTCCTGCTCGGCACGTTTCAAAAGGTCTTTTGAATTGCATAGCGCATCCACTGTCACCTCTCGTATCCCGTTAATCTTTAACAAGGTCTTCCGGGTTTCCTTAAACACTGCTTTGGCGCTACCACAATAATCGACAAGCTTTTTTCCGCTGATGTCGCCGATGCCGGGGATCAGCGTGATGGCAATTTGATATAAGATTTCGTCATTCATAATTAATAGTAATAATTTCGCAAAAATAAATAAAAATAATAAATATTTATAATTAATAATTATTTTTGCTAATTGTTTAAAATTAAAATAATACCATGTCACAATCCTTATCAAAATTATATATACACGCGACGTTTCATATTAAGAAAACCAGTGTTCCATTAAGGAAAGAAGATTTTGAAGAGCTGTTCGCCTATATTGCTCAAGTGTTGAAAAGTATGGATTGTTATCCTATTCAGGTGGGAGGGGTTGAGAATCATATTCATGTGTTATCGACGATGTCTAAAAATACCTCATTGGCGAAAATGATGGAGGAAGTCAAGCGCCATTCCAGTCGGTGGTTAAAGACAAAAGATATCTATTACAAGGATTTCAGTTGGCAGGGTGGCTACGGAGGTTTCTCAGTTAGTCAGTCTGTTGTGGAGAAAACGGCTGCTTATATCAGAAATCAAGAGAATCATCACAGAAAGCGGAGTTTTAGGGAAGAGTATTTGTGTTTTTTGGATGAATATGGTGTGGATTACAACGAAGTTTATTTGTTTTCCGATTAAGCTGCCCTTTCAGGGCGTTGTTGGTTGTGTGTTCAAGAGCCCGACGCGGTGCGTCGGGTTAAGATAAGTTGCCCCTTCGGGGCGATTGTGTTTTTGGTGGGAGGTTTTGTCCGCCCTGAAAGGGCAGCCTAACCTAGCCATCGGGGCGATCGTGTTTTTTGGTGGGAGGTTTTGTTCGCCCTGAAAGGGCAGCCTAACCTAGCCCAGGGCGTCGCCCTGGGATCGGGAATGATAAATGTAAAAATGAATGAAAAAATTGTTATTTTTGCCCCGTGAACGGTAAAGTCATCAAGTCAACGGGAAGCTGGTATATCGTCCTCGACGAGTCGGGACGTCAATGGGAGTGCCGTCTCCGGGGTAAGATCCGCCTCGACGGACTTCGGTCGACCAACCCCGTGGCGGTGGGCGATAACGTCGTGTTTGAACAGGAACCCGGCAAGGACACAGGCGTGATCAAGAAGATTGAGACACGCAATAACCTCATCGTCCGCAAGTCAGTCAACCTGAGCAAAGCCTCACACATTATCGCCGCTAATGTCGACTTGGCCATCATTGTGGCCACCGTGGCCAATCCACGTACGTCCACAGGGTTTATCGACCGTTTCATGGTCACCGCCGAGGCCTATCACATCCCCACGGCGTTGGTGTTCAACAAATGTGATATTTATACCGACGACCAGATAGGGGAGATGGCAGAGTTGATCGAATACTACTCCAGCATTGGCTACACCTCGTTCGGCGTGTCGGCCAAAACAGGTTTCCAACTGGACGAGTTGAAGGCATTGATGAAAGACAAGATTTGCCTTTTTTCAGGCCATTCCGGAGTGGGGAAGTCGGCATTGGTGAACGCCCTCGATCCTCATCAACACCTGCGCATCGGAGAGATCTCCGACGTGCACAATAAAGGCAAGCATACCACCACCTTCGCCGAGATGCATCATCTTGAATTCGGCAGCTGGATTGTGGATACCCCTGGTATCAAGGAGTTTGCGCTTTACGACATGGAGACAGAAACCCTGGCCCAGCGTTTTCCCGAGATGCGTGACTTGATGAGCGAGTGCCGCTTTAGCAACTGCACTCATACCCATGAACCTGGATGTGCCGTGAAGGAAGCCGTTGAGCGAGGCGACATCGCCGATTGGCGTTACAACAACTATCTGAGAATGTACAATAATGAAGACTGGAGCTATGGAACCGACGATTAAGGATTTGATGCTGAAGAAATTGGAAGATGAGCAGGCTTGCGTCATCCAGCTTGAGATGGGCGCTTATGACTACAGTCTGTCGGAGATTGCAAGGATTGTGGAGGAGAACGATGCCAAGATCTTGAACCTGACGGTGGACGGCATCCCTGAAGATCCCGGACGCATCATGGTGAGCATCTTGATCAACAAGTCGGATTGTACCGCCATCGTGAAAAGCTTCTATCGTTATAACTACAACATTGCCAATACTTTCAGCTCGCCCGATGAGGATAGCGACCTGCGCGACAGGTACGCTTTGCTGATGAGATACATGAGCGTTTAACAAGCATAGCCTATGAGAATCGCGATTTTTAGAAAGACCATCGCCCCGGAAAACGAGGTGTACATGCAAAAGCTGATTCAGGAACTGACCGACAACCATGTGGAGGTAGTGGACTGCTTTACAAGCCATGGCGAACTCGACGGTCGTGTCGATATGCTGCTTTCCATCGGTGGCGACGGTACCATGCTTGACGCAGTGCCGTTGGTAGGCAACTCGGGCATCCCGATGTTAGGCATCAACATGGGAAGGCTGGGCTTCATCTCCAGTGTGGCTAAGGAAGAGATACACGAAGCCATCAAACAGATCGTCGAAGGCCGTTTTACCACGGAGTCCCGTACTTTGCTTGAACTGGTGGCCCCGCAAGGCGTTTTTCACGACAAGATCAACTATGCCTTAAATGAAATCAACATCATCCGTAACCCTGAGCATTCGTTGTTGACCATCAAGGTTTTTGTGAATGATGTCTTCCTCAATACCTACTGGGGTGACGGCATCCTGATGGCTACTCCGACGGGTTCCACAGCCTATTCGCTGAGCGCCGGCGGCCCCATCCTTACGCCTGACTCGCACTGCTTCGTCATCACCCCGATAGCCGCCCACAACCTCACGGTGCGCCCCATCGTCATCCCCGACGATAGCGTCGTCCGCATCCAGGTCGAAGGTCGCGAGAAAAAATTCGTGTTCAGCATGGACTCCCGTGTATGTGCCCTCGAAACCTCAGTGGAGTTGGTCGTACGCAAGGCCGACTTCTGCATTAACACCGTCAGAATGGAGGGCACGGACTTCTTCAGCACCATTCGTAACAAACTATCGTGGGGCAAGGACAATAGAAATTGAATTTCTGCGTTGTCACATAAATAAAAAAGTCTTAACTTTGCAAACTTTATGAAAATGAAGAGAAGACTGCATATTTTGCTGACAGCGTTTTGCCTGATTTTATTGGGTCAGGCTGGTAGTCGTGCGTATGCTCAAGCCCCGCGAACCATCGAGGTAGGACCTCATTTCGGAGCCACCGCTTATGTCGGTGACCTCAACGTATGGCGTAACTTGCCAAAATGGGATTGGAAGAAGTTCAACCAGTTTGATTATGACTGGGGTGTGTTGGCTCGTTTTAACTACAACACCCGCTGGGCATTCCGTCTCGATTACACCCATGGACGACTCAGAGCCAGTGATCCGGTAACCGCTTGGCGTCCCGAGGCAAAACTCAATTTCAAGTCTACGGTGAATGACCTTGCAGTGATGGTTGAATTCAATTTTTTGGATTATTATACCGGTCATATCAAAAATACCATTTCACCCTACATTTTTGCGGGCTTCTCTGGAATGGTCTACCAAGTGCAGCCTTACACAGGCATCGACTCACTGGATGTCTTGTATTTCAACGACCTCCAGCAGGGTGCCAATGATGCCGACGTCTTCAACGTGAGCGACTCGCTAAAGCCGTTTTTTCAACGTAATATGGCGCTTTCCATCCCCTTCGGCATAGGCTGTAAAGTGTCCATCTCGAAACATCTGGCAGCCACGGTGGAGTGGCGGATGCATTATACCCTGACCGATTACCTTGATGGCGTTCATGCTAACTATGCTGAGACGCATGCGACCGCCAAAGGTTATGACTTTACCGACCCAACGGGGACTTTCGATGCTGGTTATCAGCGCGGTAACTCCCAGACCAACGATTGGTTCGGCATGCTTAACCTTTCACTCACCTGGAAGTTTGTGATCCCCAACTCCTCTGCTTGTAAAATGAATTTTGAATAGCCATGTCACTGAAAGATCAAATACAGATAGAACGTCTACCTAAGCACATCGCCGTTATCATGGATGGCAACGGCCGCTGGGCCAAGGAAAAGGGGATGCCCCGTATCTTCGGGCACCGAAACGCTATTCAATCGGTGCGCGAGGTCAGCGAAGGCTGTGCCGAACTTGGCGTCTCCTATCTGACCCTTTATACTTTCTCCACCGAAAACTGGAACCGCCCTGCCGACGAGGTGGGCGGACTGATGACACTCTTTGGACAAACCCTTGTCAAAGAGACCGAGACACTGCTGAAAAATGGCATCCGACTCACCGTTTGTGGCGACACAAGCCGCTTGCCTAAAGCCGTTTTCGACAAGATGCAGGAAGTCATCGAGATCACCAGCAAAGGCGAAAGGATGGGACTCAATTTAGCTTTGAGCTATTCCGGCCGATGGGACATCACCCAAGCGGCTCGCAAACTGGCACAGCAGGTGAAAGACGGCAAGATGAACCCTGAAGATATCGATGAGAACACCTTCGCCAATTCGCTTGTCACGGCAGGCATGCCCGACCCCGAGTTGCTTATTCGTACTAGCGGCGAACTGCGTATCAGCAACTTCCTGATGTGGCAACTGGCTTATTCAGAACTCTATTTTACCGACAAATACTGGCCCGATTTCAGGAAAGAAGACTTGTATGAGGCCATCTTGGACTACCAACATCGTGAACGCCGATTTGGCAAGACCAGCGAACAACTAAGTAAATGAAAAAGATGAAGAAATATATACTTCTTGCGCTACTGATGATAGGTTACAACCTGATGGCTCAAATCAGGATTGGCGACGACTTATCGGATATTGACTACAATAGTCCCCAGAAATACGAGATCGCAGGTATCACCGTCGAAGGGACCAGTTATGTGGACCCGAACGTCCTTGGCATGCTCTCTGGCTTGAGAGTGGGTAAGGAGATCACCGTTCCGGGTGATGACATCTCAATGGCTATCCGTAAGATTTGGGATCAAGGTATGTTCGAGGATGTGGAGGTCAACGCCACCAATATCCTTGGCGACAAGATCTTCCTTCAGATCATCGTTCAAGAGCGTCCAAGAGTGTCGAAGTTCTCCTTTACCGGTATCAAAAAGTCGGAAGCTGACGATATCCGTAACATGATCAACATCACAAGAGGCGATATCGCTACCAGCCATCTTGAGACCAAAACTCGCCGAATCATTGAAGGTTTCTTTGCTGAGAAAGGCTTCTACAATGCCCAAGTGAATATCACCCAGGTGCCCGATACCACAAGAGACCATTATGTGGATCTGATGATCGATATCGATAAGGGTAAAAAAGTGAAGATCGGCGCTATCAATATCACTGGTAACGAAGGCCTCTCCGATGTTCAGATTCTCTCAGCTATGAAGGAAACCAAGCAGAAAGGCGTGTTTAACCCGCTGGATCCGCTCGGCCCCATGGTGATCAACGCAGTGGCTGACGCATTGACGCTTAAACCGCTCAGAGCCATCACCGATGTGGAAGAATACTTCTATGAAAACTACCGTCCCCGCATCTTCAAGAGTTCCAAGTTCTTGGAATCGAATTATGAGGACGACAAGCAAAATATCATTGCCAAATATAACTCCAAAGGCTATCGTGACGCCGTCATCGTCAGGGATTCAGTCTACAACTTGGCAGACGGCGATATTGGCATCGATTTGGAGATCGATGAGGGTCACCTGTACCACTACCGCAACATCACTTGGACAGGTAACACCAAATACAACAGTGAGACTTTGGATGGCGTCCTCGGCATTAAGAAGGGCGACGTTTACAACAAGGAGCTCTTGAATGCCAACCTGACCTACAGCGAGACTTCACTTGATATTTCATCGCTCTACATGGATGATGGCTACCTGTTCTTCAGAGTGGATCCCGTGGAAGTCAGCGTCGAAAACGACTCCATCGACCTGGAGATCCGCATGCAGGAAGGCAAGCAGGCACGTATCAGCAACGTCACCTTGAAAGGCAATACCAAGACCAACGACTACGTGGTGATGCGTGAGATGTATTCCCGTCCCGGACAGCTCTTCAGCCGCAGTGACGTGCACCGTACCATCCGTGAATTGGCTACCTTGGGCTTCTTCAATCAGGAATCTATCAATCCTGACGTGAGACCCAATTATTCTGACAATACCGTCGATATCGAATATCAAGTGGAGGAGGCCAGCGCCGACCAAGTATCGTTCTCCGCAGGTTGGGGATTGAACATGCTGATCCTTTCGGCAGGTGTTTCGTTCAACAACTTCTCCATGAGGAATCTCTTCAAAAAGGATGCTTGGAAGCCTATTCCATCTGGTGACGGACAGAAGTTCTCGTTGCAAGTGTCAACTTACGGCACCCGTTATATCTACTACTCGGCATCGTTCACCGAGCCTTGGTTAGGCGGACGTAAACCCAATGCGTTGACGGCCTCGATATACCAATCGTTCTATAGCAACGGATACGAGCGAAAAGACGAGAATTTCGGCTATTTCCGCATGACTGGTGTGTCGGTGGGATTAGGCAGTCGCTTGACTTGGCCTGATGACTACTTCACGTTATACCATGGATTGTCCTATATGAATTATCGCTTGAAGAACTATTCAAGCATCTATAACTTTGGCACGGGCAACGGCTATTTCAACTTGATTAGCTACAACATCAACATCGGCCGTAACTCTGTCAGCCAGCCTATCTACCCAAGAAACGGTTCAGAGATTCAGCTCTCGTTGGAAATCACTCCGCCATATTCGCTGTTCTCGAATACAGACTACTCCACGCTTCCTGAGGACGATAAATACAAGTGGATTGAGATGCATAAGTGGAAGTTCAAAGCTGTTTGGTATGCCGAATTGTATGAAAAATTGGTGTTGATGACCCGTGTGCGTTTCGGATACCTCGGTTATTACAACGACCAGATCGGTCCCACGCCGTTCCATCGTTTCTATCTCGGCGGTGACGGTCTTTCGACGGGCGGCAGCATGTTTGATAGCCGTGAAATCATCGGTATGAGAGGTTATGCGAACGAGTCACTTACCCCGAATCTTAATAGCTCTTCTGGTATTACCGGTGGTAACATCTTCACCAAGTACACCATGGAGTTGCGCTACCCCTTGTCGCTGAATCCATCAGCCACCATCTATGTGATGGGCTTCATGGAAGCAGGTAACTGTTGGGTGGGCTTCGAGAACTTCAATCCGTTCAAGGTGTACCGTGCAGCCGGTGTGGGTGCCCGTATCTACCTCCCGATGTTCGGTCTCCTCGGTCTCGACTGGGGTTATGGCTTCGACCCGGTGCCAGGCAACAGCAGTGCTAACGGTAGCCAGTTCCACTTCTCCATTGGAGGCTCCATCGATTAACGCCGTCAAAGGAAATCGGCACGGTTATTGTTGAAAAGCATATTTTGGATAACAAATAAACAGACATAAAAATGAAAACATTGAGATCATTGCTTTTGACCGCAGCTATTGTGTGCTGTGGTGTCTTTAGTGCCAATGCACAGATTGGCGGACAGAAATTCGCTTACGTCGATTCCGATTACATCTTGAGCAATATTCCTGAGTACGGCGATGCACAGGAAGAACTCAACGCACTTTCAGCCAGATGGCAGAACGAGGTGAAAGCCTTGTATGACAAAGTGTCGGAAATGTATCAGAAATACCAGACCGAGATGGTGCTGCTTTCGGAAGATCAGAAACACGCCCGTGAGCAGGAGATCATTAATAAGGAACAGGAGGCCAAGAATCTGCAGATGCAGTATTTTGGCGCTGAAGGTCAGCTGTACCAAAAACGAACTGAGCTTGTGCAGCCCATCCAGGAAAAGATCTACACCGCGCTGACAGAACTCGCCCAGACCAAGGGTTATACCTTCGTTTTCGACATGGCCTCGGGAACTTCAATCCTCTATGCTTCCGACAAAGTGGATGTCAGCGATGATGTCCTCGACCAGCTGAGCAACGTGATGCAGACCGTCCGTCGTGAGGACCGCAAACGCGCCACGGCCACCGCTCCAGGTACTTCAGGCAAGACGAATACACCCGCAAAGACTGGAAAAAAGTAAAAACCGATTCGACAAAACGAAATTTTTGCTATCTTTGCGCCCTCAACGAAAAACAAGAATAGTTAAATCATAAATAGTTATAAAATGAAGAAGTATTTCAAAGTATTGTTTTTGGGAGTGGCCCTCTTCGTGTTGTCAGGAGTTGCCAATGCCCAGATGAAGATTGCCTACGTCAATTCCGCTGAGATTTTGGAATCCATGCCCGAAAGCGCTAAAGTTAAGACCAATTTGGAGGCTTATTACAACGAGCTGCAAGCTCAGCTGCAAACCATGCTGACCGAGTATTCCAATAAGGTTCAGGATTACGAGGCTAACCAGGCTTCATTGTCAAACTTGGTGAAACAGTCCAAGGAAAAAGAAATCGTTGACATGGAAAACCGCATCCAGCAGTTCCGCGCCAATGCCGAAGAGGAAATGGCTAAGAAGCAGGAAGAGCTGCTGAAGCCCGTTCTTGACAAAGTTCAAAATGCTATTAACGCTGTCGGTAAGGAAAAGGGTTACACCTATATCATCGACAATGCTGGTGGTACCATCGTTTACCTCGGCGCTGATGCCATCGACGCTTCAAAGGATGTCAAGGCTAAGCTGAATGTTAAGAAATAAAAAATAGAGCTTTATGAAAAAAAAGCCGCGCATCGCGCGGCTTTTTTATTTGATATTCTCTCGTTTTACTTTGGCAAACCGAAGCAGCTTGAGGATGCCAAGCGGCTTGTGGTCGTCTTTGTTGGCCAAGTTGAGATACAATCCTATTTTCTTGATGATTGGGATCTTGAAAGTCTCGACGAACTCGATGAGTGTGCCATCGGGGTCTTCGACGTATGTGAAGTGGCCGTTGGCCTCGCCCATGCCGAAGTCGGCGCCGCTATCGCACACAAAGGGATGCCCCATGGCCTCGGTCTCTGCCTTAACCGCCGCCATATTGCGCACGTCGAAGCAGAGATGGATGAATCCGGGATCGCCCCAGTAACGGCCCTCGAAGAGTTTCTTGCCTGGACCGTCGACGCTTTGAATCAACTCCAAATGAGAGGTGCCCATGATGCGGCTCAAGGGGCCTTCGATGGGCTTGGAACGCTCGAGGATGACGCGACGCAGCTTGCCATCGCCACCAGGAAGCGGCTTCAGGTCATCAAACACTGCCGTTTGGTCAAAAACGATTTTATCGTATTCGAGGAGCTTCTTGTAGAAGGGTAGGGAACGGTCCATGTCGCTCACGCCGATGACAGCGCCGTTAGCACCGCCCGTGGTCTTCTTCTCGTCGACAAAGACGTAGTCGTCTTCCTCCAACTCGAATAGGTTGCCGTATGGATCCTTCATGAAGAAGTGCTTTTGTCCTGTGGGAGCGGTGAAGATCTCACTGATGACATCAGCACCTTTATTAATAAATGTATTGTAAGCATTCTCAATATCGGCAGTTTTGACCTTGGCGATAAGGATGCCCAAGTCGCCCAAGCGAAGCGGCTCTTTCAGATAGTTGAACTCACGGCCCTTGGGTTGCCAGATCTCGAAGCCTCCACCGCCACGGATATTGACGGCGATGCCCGAGCGACGGGGCTGCGGCTTGCCTCCCGTGTATGGGAGCATGCGTTCCGCCACGCCTTCGTCATCGACAATCTTCACTTCAAAACCGAAGTTGTCGTAATACCACTTCCAGGCCTCCACGAAGTCGTTGACTCCGATGCCCACTTGTTGTATGCCACAAATCACTTTTTCTTTCATGTCGCTGAGATTTTTCTTGATAACTTATAGTAGAGAGGCAAACACCATTTATGGATGTAAGCCATCAACAGCTCGGTCTTGCCAATGAGTTTACGGTGCCTTTGCCGTTTGATGGCTCGTACCGCGATAGCTCCGCATTTGTCCACATCCAAGCCGTTGGCTTGTCCAGCGTCCATCTTGGCATGGGCACTGCCGTCGCCCATCAGGGCACTCTTGCTGATCTGCGTGTTGATGCGGCCGGGGATGAGGAAGGTGACGTTGATGTTGGAATACTCCAGTTCCAACGATTCATAGAAGCCGAACAGGGCGTGTTTGGCGGCACAGTAAGCAGAACGTAATGGAAATCCGAATAATCCTGATAATGAAGTGGTTACTGAGAATTGTACGTGTTCCGCAGCCTTGATCATATCGCCAAATTTCTTGACGAGATATACTCCGCTCAGGAAGTCGATTTTCAGGATTTTCTCATCAACGCAGAAGTCGGTGTCGAGCGCCTTCTCGCGTTGCGAGATGCCGGCGTTCAGCACAAAGAGGTCGATGCTCACACCAAGTTGCATCACGTAATCGTGGAATTCATCTATGGAACTGTAGTCATCGAGTCGGGTCTCCGTGGCCCAGGCTTGAACGCCCAGGGTCTCACATTCGCCTTTCACCTTGTTCAAGTCGTCAATGCCCAATCCAGTGAGGATCAGGTTGCAGCCTTCTTGTGCCAGATGGATGGCGATGGAGCGGCCAATGCCCGTTCCACCTCCGGTTACAATGGCATGTTTGCCTTTTAAATCCAACATGGGTTCATTATTTTTTGCAAAAGTAATAAATCTAAGGTTGTGGATAATCAATATATTTACTAATTTTGTGAGTTTGAAAAATTGTCAAAAGTTAAATTCTATAAACCTTTAAAAATGGATATATTTGAAAGAATAGCAAAGGACTCCGGTGGTCCGATTGGGCAGTACCGTGAGCGTGCTGATGGTTATTTTGCTTTCCCTCGCTTGGAAGGTGAACTTGGTCCCCGTATGGTTTTCAATGGCAAAGAAGTGCTTTGCTGGAGTTTGAACAATTATCTTGGCTTGGCCAACCATCCTGCCATCCGAAAGGCTGATGCCGAGGGCGCTGCTCGCTGGGGCCTTGCCGCTCCAATGGGTGCCCGTATGATGTCGGGTCAGACCCGCATGCATGAGCATTTCGAGAAAGAGCTGGCCGACTTCGAGAAGAAGGAAGCCGCTTACCTGTTCAACTTTGGTTACCAAGGCATCGTCTCTACCATCGATACCCTTACCAGCCCTCATGATGTCATCGTTTACGATAACGAGGCTCACGCTTGTCTGCTCGACGGCATACGGTTGCATCTTGGCAACAAATACAAGTACCGTCACAACGACATGGCCAGCCTGGAACAGAAGCTGCAGGTGGCTACTGAAGTGGTGAAGGAAACTGGTGGCGGCATCCTCGTGATCACTGAAGGCGTGTATGGCATGACCGGCGCTTTGGGTGACTTGGCTGGCATCGTCAAGCTGAAAAAGAAATACAACTTCCGCATCCTCATCGACGACGCCCATGGCTTTGGCGTGATGGGACCTACCGGTCGCGGCACTTCAGAGCACTTTGGCGTGATGGACGACATCGACATCTACATTGGCGCATACGCCAAGGCAATGGCCATCATCGGCGGCTTTGTGGCTGGCCCGAGACACGTGATCGAGTACTTACGCTACAACATGCGTTCACAGATGTATGCCAAGAGTTTGCCGTTAGCCATTGTGGAAGGCTGCGAAAAGCGTCTCGAGATTATCCGTGGCGAGGAAGGCGACCGTTTGCGCGCCCAGCTCTGGAAGGTGACCCGTACCTTGCAGGAAGGCTTCCGCAACATGGGCTTCGACATTGGTCCTGCCGAGGCCTGCGTTACCCCAGTACATGTGAAGGGTGACGTGGTGCAAGCCACCAACATCGCCAAGGACTTGCGCGAGAACTACCGTATCTTCTGCTCGGTGGTGACTTATCCTGTCATCCCCAAGGGCATGATCATCTTCCGTATCATCCCCACCGCCGCTCACAGCATGGAGGATGTGGAATACACACTGAACGCCTTCAAGGAAGTCAAGGAAAAGCTTGACAAGGGCGTGTACGATGGCACCGAGGTGCCCAATATGGCCATCCCTTATAACTATTAAGCTATGATGCTCGTCAAACAGGTTGGCGTTCTGGTCAACATTCTCAACTGTAAGTTGAAAAAACATATCGCTTCGGTCTTTAAGAAAGAGGGAATCAATCTTACGGCTGAACAGTTCCTGGTGATGGATACGCTTTGGAATCAAGGCGAGATGACCCAGCAGAACATCGCGTATATCATCCAGAAGGACAAAAATTCTGTGACCCAGTTCATCGACAACCTGGAGAAAAAGGGCCTGGTACAGCGTGTTGTTGACACGGCGGACCGCCGTGTCAACAATATCAAGCTCTCCAAAGCCGGGCTCGCTATGAAAGACAATACCAAAAAAGTGGCTATTGCCGCTATCAACGATATCTTGGAAGGCATTTCGGAAGAGGAACTGAAAGACTTCGTAAAGGTGCTGAACAAGGCCTGCGAAAACATTGAAAAACTTGAACCATGAAAAAAATTGCTGTTTTAACTATGGGATTCGCCTTGCTGCTGGCGCTTTGTGGCGCCTGCAACAACAAAGAGGGTGAAGGCGGCACCGGAACGGTGCAAGGTTATGTGAAACTCATTCATCATCCTGATGATGACTATAACTTGAATGTGGATACGTTGGACGCTTCCAAGACAGATGTCTTCATCGTTTATGGCGATAAACCTTTCTATGGCGATGACGTGGAAACCGGTCCCGATGGCATGTATCAGTTTGAGTATCTAACACCAGGCGAGTACACCGTGTTTGCCTATTCCACGCTTGCGACAGGCGAGAAGGTAGCCGTTTCTGAGACGGTGACCCTCGAACGTGGTCAAGTCGCTAAGGTCCCCACCATCTACATCCATGACGGAAAGTCATACGGCACCTCTGTCATTCAAGGCAAGGTCTGGGCTTTGTATTTCCATGGTGCGAGCCCACGTGGCTCAGGATGGGCCTACGAGCATCGAGTCTACCTTCGCAAACTCGGCGATACCTACCACCAAGATGATGTCCGCGTGGGACTTGGTGGCGTGTTTGCTTTCCAAAAGGTGCTTCCAGGAACTTACGAAGTATTTACTTACACCGAGGATGCCAATGAAGTGCCCTCGCCGATGATCGACACCGTCACCGTTGGCGCCAATGAGATCTTGCAAATGGAACCTGACACTACCTTCGTGGTATGGGTCCAAGTTTAGTAAAGTTTAAAACCTGATTTACCATGAAGAAATATCTGATTCTTCTTTTATTGGCATTCGTGGCGCTACCGGCGTTCTCGCAATCCGTTTCCGATGCCACCATCCAAAAGCGTGAGAACCGCAGAGGCATGGTGTTGAAAGAGTGGAACACGGCAGCAGGTGCTAAGATACCATTCCTTGACCACGTCACCACCTACGACGAATTAGGCCGAAAGATCGAGGAAATCGAGTATGCCAGCTACGGACAGAAGTCACGCGTGGTCAGCGAATACCCGCCTGACAGCGACATCACCGCCAAAGTGGTGCGCGAGATTGAGTACAACGATCGCGATAAAGTAGTGCGCATTCGTAAGTTCGAATATAACGAAGACGGCTCCAAGAGTCGCCAACTGAACTATTATCCCAACGGCAAGTTGGAATCAGTCAAGGTTTTTGAATACGTGGCAAAGTGAATCCTGAAATCCTTGACATAGTAAATGCCATGCTCCCCATCACCCTCGATGAGATGAAGGATGTGAAGCTCATGAATAGGGTAGACACCAAGTTTTTGGTGACCTCCAATGAGTTGATCGCTATCCTCAAGGGGATTCGTGACCATTACTATGCCCAGGAAGTGGAAGGAAACCGCCTTTCGCCATACAGCACCGTGTATTACGACACGCCTGATCTCAAGATGTACACCATCCATCACGATAGGCATCTGGTACGCGACAAAGTTAGGGTACGTACCTATGTGGATTCACAGCTGACCTTCTGCGAGGTGAAGCATAAAAGCAATAAGGGACGCACCAAAAAGAAACGCATCGAGGTAAGGCCCGGAACTGATGTGACCAAAGATCCTGAAACAGTGTCATTCTTAACGGAGAAACAACCATATCCCGTAGAGAGCTTAAGCCCAAACTTGGAGACGGCTTTTGATCGTTTTACCTTGGTCAATTTTGAAAAGACAGAACGCCTTACCATCGACTGCAACTTGCATTTCAACAACTTCGTTTCAGGCACCAAGGCTTCGATAGATCCGCTGGTGATCATGGAACTTAAACAAGATGGAAGGGCGCGGTCATTGCTGAAAGAGGTGCTGTTCGACCTTCGCATCAAGCCTTATAAAATTAGCAAATACTGCATCGGAACGGCCATGACTCGGCCTGAGGTCAAGCAGAACCGTTTCAAGAAAAAAATCAGACGAATCAATAAACTTCAAACATCCTCTATATGAAACTATTACAAGCTGTTCCCGGTTTTGATCCCGATATTGCCCGTGAATTCGGCACGGCTCCAGGCGTCTCGGACGTGAATTTTTTAGGCGTCCCGTTGTTTGACTCAACGAGCTTTTGGACCCTGCTGTTCCGTTTCGTGTTCAACTTCCTCGTATGCTGGATCATCATCCGTTGCTTCTATTACAAGAAGTCGCAACGGCGTGACTATTACTTCACCTTTATGATGTTTGCCGTGGTGATCTTCTTGATTATCACCTTGATGGATAACATGAAGATGAATGTGGCCTACGCCCTCGGCCTTTTTGCCATCTTCGGCATGATCCGGTACCGAACCGAGACGCTGCGTATCCGTGAGATGACCTATCTTTTCGTCGTCATGGGCGTCTCCATCATCAACGGCCAAGCCTTGACTACCAGCTATGTTGAGCTATTTGTCACCAATGCATTGGTGATCCTCGCCATCTGGGCTTTCGAAGGCAACAGGCATGCGAAACAGATGGCTGAGAAGGTGATCCTTTACGACAAGATCGATCTGGTGAAGGCAGGCCGTGAATCAGAACTGCAGGCAGACTTGGAGGAGCGTACAGGTATCAAGATCGAGAAAATGGAGATTGGCCATATCGACTATCTGCGTGACGTGGCTTTCATCAAGATATGGTACAAGCAAGCACCCGGCGAGCCCAATACGATTGGCACTATCACCAAACTTAAAGATTTCTGATAGTGAAAAACGGAAAACGGAGAACGGCAATCCTGATCTTGGCGCTGCTGATGGCAGGGGCAATGCCTTTGCTTGCGCAGAGCGAGAGGTCTACTGATTTTGGCGCTATCGTCAGTGGAAAGTTTGAAGCCAACCTGACGAATAAATGGGCCATTGAGGTGGAGGAGGAGTTGCGTTTCGACCATAACTGCTCCCAGCTCGACCGCTGGCTCAACTCGGTGACGGTGGAATATCCGTTCCTTCACAACCGCATGCATGTGGGACTTACCGGTGGCGCCATCCGGAGATATAATGACAGGGGGTATTATGAGAACCGTTTCCGTGTTGGCCTTGATGTCAACTATGCGGAGACCTATAGAAGGTTTAAGTTCTCTTTCAGGAGCCGTGTCATGGTCACCTTCAGGGATGAAACCGTGGCCGACTATCGCGTCAACCCCAAGCTTTATTGGCGCAACCGCCTTCAGGCAAGCTATCAAGCACCTTACAGTCGATTCAAGTACTCCTTTTCAGTGGAGTTGCATTGGCTGCTCAACGACCCTAAAGCCAGTGTGGTGGACAACGTGCGCACGGTGTTTTCAGTCGATTACAGGCTGTCGCGCTGTCAGCACCTCGAGTTCTCCGCTCGCATGGATAACGATATTCAAGTAACAAAGCCGGTGGATCGCTTCTATTTCGGCATAACATACCACTATAAACTCTAAGCTATGGAACTGTTTAAAAAAGGAGATAAGATCGGTAAATATACCGTGAACTCATTCATCAAGAAAGGCGCTGTCGCTGAATCCTATACCGTATATGGCAGCGACGATATGCTGTATTTCTGCAAGGTATTCGACATGGGCAATATGAGTTCGTCGCTGTTGTTCGAAGGAAAAGAAGTGTTTGAAATCGTGTTTTGTAAAGAACTCAGCGAAGATGCCAACGACAACGTTGTCCGTTATGTCGACAATGGTGGTTTCCATAAAGGGAACAAGGATTATCATTATTTGGTGACTGAGTTCTATCAAGGCGAGTTGCTCGACCAGTCCGTGGAGAAAGACGGCGTTTTCGACATGGAAGATGCCGTGCAGATCACGCTGTGTGTGTTGAACGGCCTGCGTTACATGCACTCTAAGGCCTTGCTCCATAACGATATCACGCCGTCAAACATCATGCTGAAGGAGCTTGAAGACGGCATGTTGCTGCCTACCATTATCGACCTTGGTCACGTTTCGACTATGGTGTTGGGCCGTCCCAACTTCTTCTTGGGAGACTTAGCGCCGTTTTTCCGTGCTCCGGAGACCTTCAGAGGCATCTTCACGCCAAAGTCTGACGTGTTCTCGGTAGGCGCATTGCTGTATTTCCTGCTCTTTGGCAAAGCCCCATGGGAGGTCGATCTCACTGAGTGTGGCGACGATAAGAACATGATCAAGGCTAAAGTCAGGGAAGCCCGCAAGGAGGCGCTGGTGCTGGATACCGAGGAGGTCCATCTGCCAGACTTCTTGAAGGAAATTTTGAAAAAAGCATTGTCGCTTAGAGTGGTGTCGCGCTTCTCATCGGCAGATGCGTTCTTCGATACCTTGGTTGAACGACTGACACCAGAGAACGGCGTTGGCGAGGAAGCTGTGGGCACCGGAAACGGATTCGATCAGGTGGCTGGTCGCGACGAGCTTAAGGAACAGCTCCGCAAGGAGGTGATCTTCGCCTTACAGCATCCCGACAAGGCCAAGCTGTACCATTTGCCTCCGGTCAATGGCATCCTGCTATATGGCCCTCCTGGATGCGGCAAGAGTTTGGTGGCTGAGAGCTTCGCCAACGAGTTGGGATTCACCTACATGGTGCTGAAAGGCTCGGAATTCGGCAACATCTATCAACCCGGAGCACTCGACAACTTGCAACGAATCATTGATGCCGCTACGCTTAAGGCACCATTCGTGCTGGTTATCGACGAGATTGAATACTTGATCCCCAATACAGGTACGGAGAATATCACCAAGGAGAGTGTGGCTACACTGAGTTTGATGAGCAATTGCTCCGAGAAAGGCATCCTGCTGGTGGCTACTTCCAACCAACCCGATCAGCTGGATCCTTTCCTGATGCGTCCAGGCTGCATCGACAGGATATTCTTTGTGTCGCAACCCGATTTTGAGGCCCGCAAGGAAATCTTTAAGAAGCATCTCACCGACCGTCCCTGCGAGGAAATCGACTATGACGAGTTGGCCAGACTTTCAGAAGACTTCGTGGCTGGCGATATCACCGAGACCGTCAACGAGGCTGCCATGACTGCCGCCTATATGGATGTGCCCATCTCGCAGAAGATCCTTGTGGACGTGCTGAAGTACAAGAATCCTACCTATTCTACAAAGACTAAAATCGGATTCAACAAATGACGGTGAGGAAAAATGTGGCAAAGAACCTGACGCTTGCCTACCTGAAAGCCCATGGCATCGAGGCCAGAAACTCAAAGGTTGGAGTCAACTTCGTGTACGAAGGCTGGAACTTCCTGCTGTGGCATGATGCCGACGACCCTTTGTTTTTCCGCTTGACGTTGCCTGGCATCCTTGACGTGACCGACGAAAACTATGCCCAGGCGCTAATGGCCTGCAACACGCTCAACTGGAACTATAAGGTGGTGAAAGCCTCGCTGTATGAATACGACGAAGCCGGTAAGAACCGAGCTTCGGTGTGGGTGTGCTTTGAGCAAATGCTTGACGGTGCGATGGTTTCCGATGAAATCGTTGACCGCGCCATCACCGCCTTACTCGATGCTGCCGAACAATTTCAGAACTTAATTGCTTGATAACTATGAAACAACTGCTGATGACACTGCTATTGCTTTGCAGCTATACCGCTATGGCTCAATACGCTCCCGCGGGTGACAAGATCAAGACCCGCTGGGCTGATGAAGTGAAGCCTGACCATGTGCTTCCTGAGTATCCTCGTCCGTTGATGACCCGAGAGGCATGGCAAAACCTTAATGGGCTTTGGAATTATGCCATCACCCCGAAGGATGGGAAACAGCCTCAGGCGTATGACGGTGAGATTCTGGTGCCGTTCTGCATCGAGTCGTCGCTGTCGGGCGTACAGAAGACCGTCGGCGCAGACAAGGCTTTGTGGTATGAACGGACGTTCACGGTGCCTAAGGCTTGGAAAGGCCAGAGGGTACTGCTGCATTTCGGTGCTGTGGATTGGCAGACCGATGTGTGGGTGAATGACATCAAGGTGGGCAGCCACACTGGAGGATATACGCCGTTTTCGTTCGATATTACCCAGACTTTAAATGCCAAGGACAACACCTTGGTTGTGCGCGTTTGGGATCCTACTGACGATTCATACATCCCTCATGGCAAGCAGGTGAACAAACCCCGTGGCATCTTCTACACCTCTGTCACGGGTATCTGGCAAACCGTGTGGATGGAGCCTGTGCCGCAGAGTTATATCGCTTCGGTGAAGACTACCCCCAACCTTGAAAGAGGCACGGTGACCGTGATGCCTGATTTCAAGGGCTTGACATTGGATGACCTATATCAAGTGGAGGTGAGTTTCGAAGGCAAGATAGTGGCCGAAAGCAAGGCCCTTGGTGGGCAGTCAGTGGAGGTGATGATGCCTGATCCGCTCATGCTTTGGACGCCTGACCATCCTTTTATGTACGATATGAAAGTGACGGTGTTGCGCAAGGGCAAAGCCATCGATGAGGTGGGCAGCTATTTCGCCATGCGCTCATTTGGTACCCAACGGGACGACAATGGCATTGTCCGCTTGACCTTGAATGGCAAGCCTATCTTCCATTTCGGTCCCTTGGATCAAGGCTGGTGGCCCGATGGGCTGTATACCGCACCCACTGATGAAGCCTTGGCCTTTGATGTTGAGAAGACCAAGGAATTGGGTTTCAATATGATCCGTAAGCATGTGAAGGTGGAGCCTGCACGTTGGTATTACCATTGCGACCGCCTCGGGATGATCGTGTGGCAGGACATGCCCAGCGGTGGGAGAGGACCGGGATGGCAGACCGACAAGTATTTCGACGGTCCGGAGAGCCTGCGCTCGATGGAGTCGGAGGAGTGTTACAAGAAGGAGTGGAAGGAGATTATTGAATGCTTGATTTCTCAGCCATGTATTGGCGTTTGGGTGCCTTTCAACGAGTCGTGGGGCCAGTTTAAGACCCCTGAGATCGTGGAGATGACCAAGAAATTGGATCCTACCCGTTTGGTGAATCCTGCCTCGGGAGGTAATTTCTATGCCTGCGGCGATATCCTTGATTTACACCATTATCCCGAACCAAAAATGGTGCTGTATGATCCCACGAGAGCTACGGTGCTGGGCGAATATGGCGGCATTGGTCGCAAGGTGGAAGGCCACACTTGGGTGAAAGACCAGGGTTGGGGCTATGTGGAGTTCGATACTGAGGAAAAGGTGACGGATACCTACGTGGAATACGCCGACCTGCTTTATAAGATGGTGCAGCAAGGCTTTTCCGCTGCGGTTTACACCCAGACTACCGACTGTGAGACAGAGCTGAACGGCCTGATGACTTACGACCGGGCAGTGATCAAGTTGGATGCTCAACGGCTCCTTCAGATCAATCGAAAGATCAGTCATGCCTTAGCGGAATAAGGAAATAAAAAAAGCAGCGCTCCAACGAGCGCTGCTTTTTTTATGATAACCTAATAGATTATTTGGATTCGCCTTTGATGGTAATGATGGTGCCGACACCTGACTGAGTGGTAACAATGCCCTCAGTGATGTGGAGCAGGTAATACTCTCCATTGTAGTAGGTAGCAATTACATCATCGTATTGGTGTGAAGCCTCAGCTGAAACGCCTTGATAGTTGCGGATTTCCACAGCAACACCACCGTCAGCAAACAAAGCGACTTTCTCAGGATAGGTAGTGACTTCTTCCCATTTTTCAGCAGGAATTTCATAAAGCTTAACTTCATTAGAAGCGGGTTTGATAACAGCGTGGACTTCCTTCTGGTTGGATTCCCAAACGAGACCGAAATCGGCGAGGTTGCCAGTGGCAGCAGCACCGCCCTGTCTGTTCCATTCAAAACCTTCAACGATCAACTCTTGGGTTTCGTCAAGGATCAGGGTAATGGTAACTGAAGCGGATTTACCGAGCACGTCGGTGACGGTACCGGTGATGACAACATTGTCAATATCATCACGTGTGTCCACTGTGTTCAGAGCCAAAGTTCTTTCGAAAGTGAACTCAGTGTCGTCAAGTTTAACGGTTTCAAAAGTCTCGTCGTCGATAACGAGGGTGAAAGAAGCGAGTTTTTGTCCACTCTCAATGCTTGATGACATTGTGAAACCGATGTTGAATTCTTCGTTCACATTGATGATATCACCGTCATGAACGTACTCTTCGCCTGGGAGGACAGAAATGGTAGGTTGACCTTCAGGTGTGCAGCTTGCAAAGAAAGCAACGCTGATGAGGCAAACGAGTGCCAAAGCTAATTTCTTCATAGTGAAAATTTTTGTTGGTTAATAATTAGTTAGTTAATAATGTTTTTCTTTTTAATTGTTAATTGGTGTTTTCAAGAAAACAAGGCAAAGGTATCAAATAATTTGCCAAAATTGCAAAAAAATGCAAAAAAATGAAAAAAGCCTGTTTTTAGGCAGGCTCTTCTCCTTTTTAGTGCTTAAGCTTCATTGAAAACTTAGTCTTCGACGATAGCGTCGTTTGGGCAAGCGCCGGCGCAGGTGCCGCAACCAACGCATGAATCAGCGTCAATGACGTAGATGCTGCCTTCTGAAATAGCGCCCACTGGGCATTCATCGATGCAGGTGCCGCAAGCGATGCATTTGTCTGTGATTTTGTAAGCCATAATGTTTGTTTTTAAAGTTAGTATCTAATTTTCAGGGTGCAAATATACTGGTTTGTTCGTTATCCAAAAGGGATTCCCGCAATTTAGAAATAGTCTAAAATAGAATTAAAAAAGATTTTCTTTTTATATTAGGTTGAACCAAATTAAAACCGTACCTTTGCAGTCTCAAAAAAGATACCAAATTGAATCATTAAATATTGAATTTTTAAATCTTAATAGTTATGACAGGAAAAAGTAAAGTTGTAGCCCTTGAGCATGTCGTAATCCGCTTTGCGGGCGACTCGGGCGATGGTATGCAACTTACCGGAAATCTTTTCTCCGATTCGACGGCCTTCGCCGGAAACGATTTCGCCACCTTCCCGGACTACCCGGCTGAAATCCGTCCTCCACAAGGCACCGTCGCTGGCGTCTCTGGATTCCAGGTGCACTTCGGACACAAACCCATTCATTCCACTGGCGACCTCTGCGATGTCCTCGTGGCCATGAATCCCGCCTCCATCAAGGCTAACATGCGCTGGCTCCGTCCAGGCACCATCATCATCATCGAGACCGATTCCATCACCGACAAGGCCCTCGAAAAGGCTGGCTACGAAGCCGACCCGACCGTCGACGGCACCCTCGCTGACTACCAGGTGGTGAAGGCTCCTATCTCTGAGCTCACCAAGGAAGCCCTGAAGGACTTCGGCATGGACAACAAGACGATGCTGAAATCGAAGAACATGTTCGCCCTCGGTATTGTGTTGTATCTCTTCAACCGTGAGCGTGACTCGGTTTACAAATACTTCGAGACCAAGTTCAAAGGTAAAGACCAGGTGATCCAAGCCAACCGCACCGTGCTCGATGCCGGTTATCACTATGCCGACACTTGGGAACTCTTCACCAACACCTTCCGCGTGGAAGCCGCTAACCTCGAAAAGGGTAAGTACCGCAACATCACTGGTAACACCGCCGCTGCTTGGGGTCTGATGGCCGCTGCTGAAAAGTCGGGTCGCCAGCTGTTCCTCGGTTCATATCCTATCACTCCTGCCACTGACATCTTGGCAGAGTTGACCAAATACAAGAACTTGAACGTCAAGGCTTATCAGGCTGAAGACGAAATCGCTGGCATCATGTCATCCATCGGTGCTGCTTATACAGGCTGCCTCGCCGTCACCACTACCTCAGGTCCTGGCCTCTCACTGAAGAGCGAAGCCATGGGTCTGGCTGTGATGACCGAACTGCCGCTCGTCATCATTGACGTGCAGCGTGGTGGTCCTTCCACCGGTCTGCCGACCAAGTTCGAACAGAGTGACCTGCTGCAGGCCCTCTACGGCCGTAACGGCGACGCTCCATTGATCGTCATCGCTGCCCGTAGTTCCGCCGACTGCTTCTACGCTGCTTTCGAAGCTTCCCGTCTCGCCCTCGAGCACATGACTCCTGTCATCATGCTCAGCGACGGTTCACTGGGTAATGGCTCAGAGGTGTTCCGCATCCCAAGAATGGCTGACCTCCCGACCATCACACCTCCGCTGGCCAAGGCCAACGATCCTGAATACATGCCTTTCCGCCGCGACGAGAAATGGCTCCGCCGCGAATGGGCTATCCCGGGAACTCCCGGCCTGCGTCACCGTGTAGGCGGTCTCGAAAAGGAAGATGGCAAGGGCAACCTTTCCACCAATCCTGAGAACCACCAGCGCATGACCGAACTCCGTGAGGAGAAGGTCGCCCGAGTGGCTAACGACATCCCGCTGCAAGAGATCTACGGCGACAAGAACGCCGACCTCCTCGTGGTCAGCTGGGGTGGCACCTATGGTGTGATCCGTACCGCTGTCGAGAACCTCATGGAACAAGGCAAGTCGATCGCTCACGCTCATTTCGACTACATCATGCCTCTGCCACGCAATACCGAAGAAGTGCTGCAAGGTCACAAGAAGATCGTGGTTTGCGAAATCAACCGCGGCCAGTTCGCCAAATACCTCCGCATGAACTTCCCAGAGTACAAGTCAGAGCAATATAATAAGGTGATGGGTCTGCCGTTTACCATCGGCGAACTCGAGAACAAGTTTAACGACCTCTTAAAATAATACGACCATGGAAAATCAGAATATCGAAAATCAAGTCATGCTGACTAAAGAGGATTTTGCAAGTGATCAGGGGGTGAAATGGTGCCCTGGCTGCGGTGACCATGCCATCTTGAAGGCCATGCAAGACGTATTTCCCAAGTTGGGCGTTAAGAAGGAAGACATCGTGGTAGTGTCCGGCATCGGTTGCTCCTCACGTTTCCCTTATTATATGAACACCTATGGTTTCCATAGCATCCACGGTCGTGCCGCTGCTGCCGCTACTGGCGTGAAGCTGGCTAACCCGAAACTGAGCGTTTGGATGATCACTGGCGACGGTGACTGCACCGCTATCGGTGGTAACCACTTCATCCACGCTTGCCGTCGTAACATCGACATCAACCTGGTGCTGTTCAACAACCGTATCTACGGTATGACCAAGGGTCAATTCTCACCCTGCACCTTCCGTGGTACGAAGACCAAGACTTCTCCTCAAGGTACGTATGAAGACCCCTTCAATCCTGGTGAACTCGCCATCGGTGCCAAGGCGACCTTCTTCGCCCGTGGTGTGGATGTCAACCCCAAGGAACTCACCGAGATCTTCATGGAGTCGTACCATCATGATGGCATCGCCGTCACGGAGGTCCTGCAAAACTGCATGATCTTCTCAAACGGCGTGCACGAGAACATCACCGGCAAGGATGTCCGCGACGACATGCAAGTGAAATGCGTCCACGGTCAACCCCTGATCTTCGGAAAGAACCGCGACAAAGGTATCCGCCTGAACGGTAACCAACTTGAAGTGGTCACCATTGGCGAAAACGGCATCACCGAGAAGGACATCCTTGTCCACGACAAGACCCTCGAAGACACAGGTCTCCACATGATGCTCGCCCACATGGCACCGCCTCATTTCCCGGTCGCCATCGGCGTCATCCGCGATGTGAAAGCCCCGACCTTCAACGACAGCCTCGACGAGGTCATCGCCAACGAGAAGGCCAACTCGAAGATCCACTGCATGGATGACCTGCTGAACAGCGGCTCCACCTGGAACATCGAATAATTAAATGACCTCAGTAGCAATCGACGGGTACGTCATTGCGAGGAGGAACGACGAAGCAATCCAACCTGACCCGAAATGGTGTTTGTTGGATTGCTTCTTTTTTTATATCTTTGCAATCATAAAGCATTTGGTTATGAGCGAAGAACAAAACAAATCGGAAAAGGAAGTTGTTCCGAATCCCGAAGGCTATACTCTCGTGAAGTATTCATATATTACCATTTTCATCGGGATTGTGATATTTGGTATCCTGTTTTTGTTATTTGTTGGATTTTTGCAAGGTGATGATGGAAAGTGGCTGGTGGAGCCTTGGTTATGGTGGCTTTTGGCTATTATCTTCCCCATTTCAGGTTGGCTCATTACTCATAAGTTGACAGAGGCAAAGGTTAACATTAAGCTTACTGATAAAGGATTGGAGCAAACAAGATTGTCTGGGTCAAGATTTGTTCCAAAATATCGAAATATTCCATGGAGTAATATGAATAGAGTATTCTTTTATGGGAGGAACCAAAGCGTTAATTTTCTGATATGTGTTGATGAAGGCGTAAATCTTCGTGTTTCAATGCCTGTTATTCGTGTATTTGAGCGTCAAAAGGCGAATGATGATGTCCTTGAACAATTAAGAGAAGAGTTTAAAGAAATGGGAATGCAGCATGGTCTAATACTCTATGGTGTTTTCCAAAACAAACTAAAAAGAACTTAAATCTCATGAAAATCCCTTTTAAACCCGGAACATTAATCTATCCTCTCCCTGCCGTGATGGTCACTTGCGGCGACTGCGAGGAGAATTATAATATCTTGACCATAGCGTGGACGGGTACCATCTGCTCCGATCCGCCGATGTGCTACATCTCCGTGAGGAAAGAACGCCACTCGCATGACATCATTCTAAAGAATAAGGAATTTGTCATTAATCTGACCACCGAGGATTTGGCTGCGGCCACCGACTGGTGTGGCGTGCGCTCGGGTCGCGATTATAATAAGTTCAAGCAGATGCATTTGCATCCCGAACCAGCCCAGATTGTGAAAGCACCATTAATAAAGGAGTCGCCGTTGAGCATCGAGTGCAAGGTGGTGGAGGTGAAGGAACTCGGCTCGCATGACATGTTTATTGCTGAGGTAGTGGCCGTTAACGCCGAAGAGAGCTTGATCGACAAAGGCACGGGTGCTTTCCAACTGAATCATGCCAGACCTTTGGCTTATTCCCATGGGAAATACTATGGACTCGGTGAGAAGATTGGTGGTTTTGGTTTTTCGGTGAAAAAAAAGAAGTGAGTCAAGATGAAAAAAACAACGTCGTTTATTCTGGCATTTATGGTCTCTGTGCTTGTGAAGGCTCAGACACCTCGAGCTATTGAGGATCTGTCGGTCGAACTCACCAGCAACGGTGTGCAGCTGTGCTGGTCAGCCGTCAATGATGCGTTATATTATAGGATTTACGAGCGCTATGGCGACAGACCTTTTGTCCTTGCGGATAGTACTGAAATGACTTGTTTCAATAGTGAGAATTATCATCCTACCATGGAAAACTGCTATTATGTGACAGCCATGTTGGAAGGTGGCACTGAGATTGCGTCGAACGAAGTTTGCAAGGGCTATGAAGCGTTGGATTTTTCGGTAGTTGATATCCATGGGAACGCCTTTGATCTTTTCGAAAAATTAGAAGGCGGTCAATTCGTTTTCATTGATTTTTTCAACTATACTTGTATTAGCTGTCGCGAAGCCATACCTTATATTGTTGAATCATACTACCGTTATGGATGTAACACAGGCGATGTTTTCTATGTGGAGATAAATGCCACTCATGGAGATGAGTTGTGTTTTCGGTGGTGTGAGGAATTTGGAGTTGAATTTCCCACGATTAGCGTGGATGGCGGAGCAAGGAAGTTTTCTGCGCTCTATCACATCGATGCCGCTCCCCATTTTATAATGATAGCTCCTGATCATTCCATTGTACTTGATGGCGGTTCTTCTGGTTTTTATGTTTTTGATTTACAGTCGATTATTGACGCATTTGAACCACTTGGGATTCATGTGAAAGATTGTCATGTTGATTTGGATGAGATGGAGGAGAAAATGGTGGATGTTTATCCTAATCCTGCGGATGATTTTGTCAACCTGAATATTGAAGTGCCGGCTCAAATCTTTGTTTATAACAACATGGGACAACTCGTTGAGTCGTTTTTCTGTCAAGATAACCAGTTGCGTCTGGTAACAAGTCATTATTCAAATGGATTGTATCTTGTTCAAGTAAATGGACAAGTGTTGGGTCGTTTTGTGGTGAGTCACCGATAATAATGCTAGAAATGATGAAGGTGGTTGAACGTAATTTAGGAAAGGTGATTCTTGCGTTGAGCGGCGGCATCGACTCGATGGTGCTGGCCGATATGTTGTTGCAAGCCAAGGCTGAATTTGTGTTGGCCCATTGTAACTTCCACCTGAGAGGTGAGGAATCCGATGGCGATGAACAGTTTGTCCGTGACTATGCTTCACAAAATGGCTTAACGATTTATGTGAAGCATTTCGATACTGAAGACTACGCGAAGGGGCGGGATGTCTCCATCGAAATGGCAGCCCGTGAACTGCGCTACGCTTGGTTTGAAGAACTCCGAAAACAACTGTATTACGATTACATTGCTGTGGCCCATCATGCCGATGACCAACTGGAGACTTTCTTCATTAATTTGTTAAGAGGTGCCGGCATAAGAGGTTTGAAAGGAATGCAAAAGGTGAACGGTCCTATCATTCGGCCCTTGCTTGATGTGTCAAGAGCGGATATTCATCAATACGCAGTGGAGCACCATCTGGAGTGGCGTGAAGACCATACCAATGCAGAAACACTTTACTTGCGCAACAAGATCCGCCATGAGTTACTACCTGTTATTGATGGCATTTCCAAAGAGGGGAGAAGTGCTATTTTGAAATCCATTGGTCACTTGGCTTCGGAGAATGAACTATATCGGGAATTGCTCAAAGAAAAGTTGCTTCAAATTGTAAAGCAGTATGGTGATACCCAATTTTTAGACCTTAAAAATTCTCCACTTTACCTCCCTTCGGTCGGTGAGGACTTAAGCCG
>JAEEGH010004752.1_pt1 | contig 34570 bp, 23 predicted proteins | sample 9134181 | NCBI WGS metagenome assembly JAEEGH01 (sample SAMN16246544, study PRJNA631951) | gut metagenome | biome: gut microbiome; feature: rumen; material: DP-attached | host: Bos | place: Iran: Karaj | collected 2018-10
GTGGCCGTATGGAGAGCCGCCATCTTGGCGGCGTCTGTACCTCATCGGCGCGTCGCTGAAAGACCTCGGCTCCAAGTGCTTCGCCTTCACGAAGCTCGACCCCGCCGACATCCGCCGTCTCAAGAAGTCGGCATTTCACCCCGCCCCGTAGAACGGGCTTAGCCCGTTCTTCTGCGTCCTGCGCCGAAAAAGCCATGCCCCAAAGTCGCTGGTTTATGCTATACTGTTTCCACGCAAGAAATCATTATGGATGTCGCCGAGAACCAAATTGTCGTCTATCAGCCGAACGAGACTGTCCGGCTGGACGTGCGGCTAGGGAACGAGACTGAGCGGCAGATGCAAAGCCAGATGGTAGCGTTTGTGGTGGACGGGAAGTAGAGGGTGAGTCATGGCTGACGTGAAGAAAAGAGATGCGGGAAAGACCATTCAGGAGAAGGCGAATGTCCTGTGGGATGTGGCCAACTCGCTGGCGGGGCTTTACAAGCCGCATGAATACGGTCTTGTGATTCTGCCGATGGCGGTGGTAAAGCGTTTTCACGACTGCCTTCTGCCGACGTATGCCAAGGTTCAGAAGGAGTATGCCGCGAAGAAGCATCTTCAGGTGCGCGATGCGTTTCTGCGTGCGGCTTCTGGCTACAATTTCTACAATACTTCCAAGTTCACCTTTGAAACGCTTCTTGCCGATCCTAAGAGCATCGGCACGAACTTCCGCGACTATCTGAATGGCTTTTCCGACAACGTGCGAGATGTCCTTGAGCAGATGAAGTTCGAGGATCAGATCGACACGATGGAGAAGGGCGGCGTTCTGTATCAGGTGATTTCAGACTTCAACTCCGCCAAGGCCGACATGTCGCCCGAGAAAGTCGCCACGAACGACATGGGCTACATCTTCGAGAATCTCGTCGCGCGCTTTTCCGAGAGTTACGACGAGCAGGCCGGAGCCCACTTCACGAGCCGCGACATCATCTACTTGATGTGCGATGTGCTGACTGCCTTTGGAACGGGGGCGAAGGGCTCTTCCAAGACGGTCTACGACATGGCGATGGGCACCTCCCAGATGCTCACCTGCATGGAAGACCGTTTGAAGGAAGTCGACCCGACCATCGAAGTGACGAACTTTGGACAGGAGTTCAATCCGTTTACCTTCGGGATCGCCAAGGCCGACATGCTGATTCGCGGCGGCAACCCGGACAACATGCGTTACGGTAATACGCTTTCTGACGACAAGTTCGGCGGCTTCAAGTTCGACTACGTGATTTCAAATCCGCCGTTTGGCATCGACTGGAAGGTCGAGGCGAAGGCGGTTGAGGCGGAGGCGGCGAAGGGCGATGAAGGGCGCTTTGGCGTGGGGTTGCCATCCAAGAGCGACGGCCAGATGCTTTTCATGCTCAACGGCATCGCCAAGCTCAAGGACGATGGGCGCATGGCGATCATTCAAAACGGCTCTTCACTTTTTTCGGGCGACGCGGGAAGCGGACCAAGCGAGATTCGCCGCCACATCATCGAGAACGACTGGTTAGAGGCGATCATACAGCTGCCGAACGACAGCTTCTACAACACCGGCATTGCCACCTACGTGTGGGTGATAACGAAGGCCAAGCCCCGCGAGAGAAAGGGCAAGGTGCAGCTCATCGACGCCTCGAAGTGCTGCGAGGCGCGGCGCAAGTCGATAGGCAACAAGCGCGTTGACATCAGCGAGGCGGCGCGCTCACTGATCGTAAAGGCGTATTGCGATTTCAAGACCAAAAACTACCGCTCCGGGAACGGAACAGGCGAGCTTATCTGCAAGAGCCACATATTCACCAACAGCGCCTTTGGCTACACGAAGATCGTGGTGGAATCGCCACTTGTCGAGGACGGCAAGAAAGTTTTGAAGAAAGGCCGCCCCGTGGCCGATACCGCAAAGCGCGACACCGAGAACGTGCCGCTCGGCGAAGACATCGACGCGTATATGAAGCGCGAGGTATTGCCCTATAACCCAGAGGCGTGGGTGGACGAGGCGAAGAGCAAGGTCGGCTACGAGATACCGTTTACCAGAACCTTCTACGAATACAAGGCCATCGAGCCGGCCGAGGCAATCGCCGCGCGAATCAAGGAGCATGAGGCGAAGTTGGCGGACGGGCTGAAAAAGCTTTTCGGGGAGAAGCGGTGATGGCGAGGGGGAAGATAGCCGCAAAGGTTGGTAGGGCGGCGTGCCCTCACGCCGCCGAGGGCGGGGTTTTAGCCACAACCGCCTTCGCCAAGGCTACGGTGGTCAAGAAGACCACAAAGACCACAAAGGCCATGAAGCCCTCTGGTGTTGCTTGGTTTGGCGATATTCCTGAGGAGTGGGAGGTGAAACGGCTGAAGTGTATCGCCTCTTGTAATGATGAGTCTCTTGCTGACGATACGCCATCTAACTTTTCTTTCGATTATGTAGATGTAGGTTCCGTGAAATATGGCTTGGGTATAGTTGAAAGAGAGTCTATGTTATTTGCAGATGCCCCCTCAAGAGCAAGGCGCGTGGTAAGAAAAGACGATGTAATTGTTTCTACAGTTCGAACATATTTGAAATCAGTAGCGCAAATACCTCCATTCAATAAGCCACTAATTGTATCAACAGGTTTTGCAGTATTACGAGCCAGAAACGCCGACGCGATTTTCCTGAGCTATGCTTTACAATCGCAATCATTTGTTGACGAGGTGGAAGCAAAATCTACTGGTATTAGTTATCCTGCAATAAATGCTAGTGATCTTGTTTGTATTAAGGTTCCTGTCCCTCCTCTCCCCGAGCAACGCGCCATTGCCGATTATCTTGATGAGAAGTGCGGGGCGATAGACGCGGCGATTGCCGAGGCGAAGAAGGGCATTGAAGAATATAAGGCGTGGAAGAAGTCGCTTATCTTCGAGGCGGTGACGGGGAAACGGCGGGTTGGTGCTTTTAACGCAGAGAAGCGAGAAGCAGAGAAGATTAAGCCATCTGGCATTCCTTGGATTGGCGCGATTCCAGAGGGGTGGGCAATGATTAAGGCGTCAAAGATATTTTCGGTGATAACAGATTTTGTTGCCAGTGGAAGCTTTGCAGACTTGCGTGAGAATGTTAAGTATCTTGATTGCCCTGATTATGCTCAGTTAATTCGTACTGCAGATGTGTCAGGGAAGTCACATGAGTTAAAGGCGGTATATATAAGCAAAGAGTCTTATGATTTCTTGTCTGGTTCAAATTTGTATGGGGGAGAATTGCTGTTGCCCAACATTGGTGCGTCGGTAGGTGATGTTTATATTGTTCCTAAGCTGTACGAACGAATGTCTTTAGCGCCTAATGCAATCATGGTTAAGAATTCATCTTGCGATAAGTTTTATTTTTATTTCTTTAGTTGTGATTCGGGACGGCTCGCGTTGGAGGATATAGCGGAAAGCACGGCGCAACCAAAGTTTAATAAGACAGATTTTAGAAATCTCAGGTTGCCAGCTCCGCCCACAGAAGAGCAACAGGCCATTGCCGACTATCTTGACGAGAAGTGCGCGGCGATTGATGCGATGGTGGCCGAGAAGGAAGCACTTATTGCCGACCTTGAAGCATACAAGAAATCGCTGATTTACGAGGTGGTGACCGGCAAGAGGGAGGTGGCATGATGGGCACAAGAAGGAGAGTTTTATGAAAATCAATCAGATATTGATATCGCGGTATAAATCGCTTGGAGCAGATGTAAAGATTCGTTTCTTGTCCAATCAAATTGTTTTTGTTGGACGTAATGAAGCAGGAAAATCCAATGTGTTGGAGGCGTTGAGCCGACTGCGAATTTTTGAAGACATGGGTGATGATGTTTTGCCGTTAGCACACGCAAACAGAACACTTAACTTGGAGAACATTGAGGTCGCAATTGATTTGGATTTTAATGCGGAAGATGTTGCTGCATTAGATGGGGTTGGTGTTGTCCCAGACGATGAACGTTCATGCAAATTAATAATTAAACGCGATACTCATGGCCTATGCCAAACATTGGGAACAATGTTTTCAGGGATAATTAAGCGAGATGTTGAGATCTCAACCTTGCGGCAGCATGTACAGGGATTGGTTGGGTTTATGAAAAAACTCAATTGGGGTGGTAACGCCGAAGAAAGAATTTGCCGTTTTGGACTAGAGAACTTTGAGAAATGTTACGTGCCGAATTTCAGAAACACTGTTGCTGACTGGTATGTTCGTAATGTCTTGCCTCATGTCAATGATAAAGCTGCGAGAGAGAGTTACAAATCAACATTGGCTAAACTGGCTGATAGATTAGGGGCACTATATGCAGAGTTTAGGAAGATAGTCCCGAGATTTCTCAGGTTTTATGATGAGTTTGAATTGCATAGCACATACCAACTAGATGAAATCAAGAATCCGCGAAATCATAGTGGTGCTAATCTTGTTGGCCTAGATAGATACCTTGGTGCAATTGGGTTAAGGCGTGAGGATGTCATTTATGCTTTGACCAATACAAACCAAAGTCTTAAAAAAGGAAGACAGAGTCAATTCTTCCTTAAGACAGAACGGATTATGAACGATTTCAACGAGTCATATCTCAGCGGCTCTGCCAATGTGCGTATCATGCCATCATTTGATGGAGACATGCTTTCATTTGCCGTTGTGTCGGATGGACTAGAAGATACTGTGTTAATGAGGGAAAGAAGTGCAGGGCTTCGTTGGTACCTGAATGCTTTCTTTGAATTGAAAAAGGCCAATGCAGTTCGAAACTATGTGCTGCTTATTGATGAGCCAGCAATTCATATGCACGTCAATGCACAAAGAGAAGTATTGGGTCTATTTAATTCGTTGGCAACAGGAAGCCGGTATTTACTTTACACGACACATAGCCCTTACATGATTGATGTCAATCACATGGAAAATGTTAAGGCGATCATAAAAGATAATGGAGTAGCCAATATCGTTGATGTACACCGTTCTTGTGGAAGTGCTGGCGCTCAGGATTCCTGGACTCCAGTTTGTGAAGCGTTGGGTGTGAGTTTAAGATACAATGTTGGCCCTTGTAGTAGCAAGCTGAATCTAATTTGTGAAGGCCCCAGTGATGCATGCTATATATCGACCATGTTAGATTTCTTCCATGTTGATTGCGATAGCCGCCCGAATATAATAGCAGCGATGGGTGTCTTCAATGTACACAATATTGTTGCAATTCTTTTAGGATGGGGTTGTAAGATTTGTGCTCTGATGGATAATGACGCAGCAGGAGAATCAGAGCGGGAAAAGGTGATTCAATACTTGGAGGAGTTAAATGTCGACGACGCCAAAATTGTTCGTGTTTGTGAACGTTCAGGGACGACAATCGAGTCGCTGATTTCAAATGCAGATTGTATGAAGTTCTGGGGATTTGACTCGACCAGTAAGAAAATACTTGATGACAAGATATTGAATGCGTGTGTGTTTGCTAAGCAGATTAAAGATGCAAGTCTTTCTCCTGACAAAGAGACGCAAGAGAACTTTGCGCAACTACTCACAAGAATTGGGATACAGGTACATTGATAAGTGCTATAAATTAACGAGGAACGAGAGATAAGTAGATGGCGATGCGTGCCGAGATTAAGCACTCGATGCTCAGGCGGTGCAATGGCTGGGATTATCGCCAGCGATGCATCTACCAGATTACGCTTGTGTTGGCCGATCGTAAAAGCCAGGCGCTTGGGCGGCTGGTTATACCTGAAGCTACCGCTTCAGGCACACGACAACCGAGGGCTGCCGCCCTTGGCACAGAACTGAGCTTTGATTCTGTGCTTGAAGCGGCAGCTTCAAGCTACATCGCTCTTTCGCCAGCGGGTGAAGCGGTGAAGCGCGAGTTTTGGGCGCTTGGCGAGCACCACCCCGAGATCAAGCCGCTTGAAATCGCGATAATGCCCGATCACATTCATTTCATCATCTGGGTATTACGCCCGATGGCCAAGCCGTTGGGCAATGCGATTGGCGGCTTCAAGGCGGGCAGCTCAAAGGCGGCTATTGGAAAGGGAGGCCTCTGGGCCGAGGGCTTTCAAGATACGATTCTTTTTCACGAGGGCCAGCTTGAGGCGATGTTCAGCTACCTGCGCGACAATGCGCGGCGGTTGGCTGTGAAGCGGCTCATACCCGATCTTTTCAGGGTGAGAAGAGACCTGAGGATAAACCTGAAGCTGCCGCTTCAGGCACAGGATCATCTGCCCCAGGCACAGAATAACCGAGAGCTGCCGCTTCAGGAACAGAACTTGCCGCCTAGTTCTGTGCCGGCGGCGGTAGCCGCTGGCATCACCGGCCATTTTTCGGCAATCGGCAACCACTTTCTTCTCGAATCGCCAAGCCTGATTCAAGTGCAGTGCTCGCGCGATTACTTGGCCTATCGCCGCATACCAAAGCCTGGCGGGGGCCTCAAGATCGCGCGCGATGAAAAGGGCGCGCCAATCATCGAGAAGACCACGACCGAGTTTGAGGCGAAGCGCGATATGCTGCTCGCCGCCGCCAAGCATGGCGCAGTTTTGATTTCGCCCTGTATCTCTGACGGCGAGCGCGAGATCGCGCGCCTTGCCTTTGCCGCGGGTTTGCCGGTGGTTGCCTTGCGCAACATGGGCTTCTCGTCTCTCTACAAGCCCGGCGGCAAGCTTTTCGATCAGACCGCGAACGGCAAGCTGCTTTTGCTTGCCCCTGCCGCATGGCCATACCAGACGGCAGAAAAGCGAATGACTCGGTTTGACGCCTGCGCCTTGAATCGCATCGCCCAACTTATCGCCGGCGACGGCGCGGCCGAGATCAACTACCATGGCATGAAGCCCAACGACATCGATCGCCTCGTATGCGAGGCGGTGAAAGGAGGCCAAGATGGCCGATAACGAACATCAATTCGAGAGCGACATCGAGGCGCTGATGACGGGCGAACTCGGCTGGAGGAGAGAACAACCTGAAGCTGCCGCTTCAGGCACAGAACAGAGCAAAACCTACCAGCGCGAACTGGCGCTTGATCTCTCGACGCTCGTTGGCTTTGTGAAGGCGAGCCAGCCAAAGGCGTGGGCGTTTTTTGCAAAGGCATGTTCGGGGCTCGATCCGCAAAGAGAGTTCTACAAGAAGTTCGAGGATGCCGTCCAGACTGACGGGATGATCGACGTTCTGCGAAACGGCTTCTATGCCTACGGCAAGCATTTTTCGGTCTGCTTCTTCAAGCCCGAGAACAAGTTGAACGAGACGGCGAACGCAGACTATGAAAAGAACATCTGCGAGTTTCACCGCCAGTGGCGCTACAGCGTGAAGGAGCCGGCGAAGAGCGTCGATCTGATGCTCTCCGTCAACGGCATTCCGCTTGTCGCCATCGAATTGAAAGACCAGCTGACGGGGCAGACGGTCGAGAACGCGAAACTTCAATGGATGACCGACCGCAATCCGAAGGAGGCGGCGTTCAGGCTCAACCACCGCGTGCTCGTATTCTTTGCCGTCGATCTGAACGAAGTCTGGATGACGACCTCGCTTGCAGGCGAGGCGACGCGCTTTCTGCCGTTCAACCAGGGCTCGGCCGGCGCCGGTGAGGATGGCGGGGCGGGGAATCCGGCCTGTCCCGTGCCGAGGGCGGCAGCCCTCGGCCCAGGTGCGCCGACCGACTACCTCTGGCGGGACGTGCTGGCAAAAGACTCGCTCCTGGACATTCTCCAGAAGTTCGTCAACTACGAAGCGGCGCCGAAGGACAAGAAACTCATCTTCCCTCGCTTCCACCAGCTCGACGTCGTGAGAAAGCTTGTTGCCGACGTGAAGGCGCATGGGAGCGGCCGCAACTATCTTGTGCAGCATTCGGCAGGGTCGGGGAAGTCAAACTCAATTGCGTGGATCGGCTATCGCCTTGCAAGCCTCTTCAACGACGACGACAAGCCCGTCTTCAACTCTGTGATCATCGTGACGGACCGACGTGTCCTTGACAAGCAGCTGCAGAGCACGGTTATGAGTTTCAACCCGAAGCTTGGCGAAGTGGCCGTCATCGACGAGAAGAAGCACGCTAAAGACCTCCTTGCCGCCATCGATGACGGCAAGCGGATCATCGTTTCGACATTGCAGAAGTTCCCGGTCATCTTCAAGGACGTCAAGAGCGTCACGGGCAAGCGCTTCGCCATCATAGTCGACGAGGCGCATTCCAGCCAGACGGGTCAGAGCGCGGCGAAACTCAAGATTGCGCTGGGCGATCTCACGGAAGCCATAGCGGAATACGAGGCGGAGACGGGGAAGAAGATCGACAAGGACGACATCGACTCGCCCGAGACGCAGCTTGCGCTCATGATGTGCGCCCATGGCAAGCACAAAAACCTCAGCTACTTCGCGTTCACGGCGACGCCGAAGGACGTGACGCTCGACATATTCGGGACGCGGCAGAGGAACGGCTCGTTCCGTCCGTTCCACACCTATTCCATGCGCCAGGCGATCGAGGAGGGATTCATCCACGACGTGCTGGCGAACTACACGACGTACAAGACATGCTACGAGATCGTACGGGCGACGGAGGGCAATCCAGAGGTGCCTGTCAGCGAAGCAGCGAAGACAATCAAGAAATACAAAAGCCTGCACCCAAGGAATTTCGCGGAGAAGAGCGCCGTCATCGCCGACACGTTCACATCGGTGACTGAGAAGAAGTATCCCGGCGCGAAGATGATGGTCGTCACCGACTCGCGCCGCGCGGCGGTGCGGTATTTCTTCGCCTTGCAGGAGGCGTTGAAAGAGCGCGGCAGGACGGACGTAAAAGTGATGGTCGCGTTCTCCGGTCCAATAGAGGACCCGCCCAAAAGCGGCACCACCTACACCGAAGAGAGCCTCAACGCGCTTTCGATGGGCAAGACGGTCAGGGAGTCGCAGACCAAGGCCGTGTTCCACTCCGAGGGCAGCATCCTCGTCGTTGCCGAGAAGTTTCAGACGGGGTTCGACGAACCGCTTCTGCACACGATGATCGTCGACAAGAAGCTGCGGGACGTCAAGGCCGTGCAGACGCTCTCGCGCGTCAACCGCATCTGCCCCGGAAAGACCGACACGTACATCCTCGACTTCGTCAACACGAACGACGAGATAAAGGCGGCGTTCCAGCCGTACTATCAGGAAACCGACCTTGCCGAGGAAATCAATATTGACCTCGTCTTCAAGAAGCTCAAGGAGATACGAAAGTACAATCTCTATTCAGAGGCGGATATCGAGTCCGTGAGCAAGATTCATTTCTCTTTTGGCGGCAGGAAGGACTCGTCTGCCCAAGGGCGGATTGCAGGTGCGCTATCGCCGGTCGTCGCGAAGTACAACGCACTCTCTCCCAAGGAGCGTTCGCTCTACAGGCGTACAATCCGCTCGTTCGTGCGTTGGTACAACTACCTCACTCAGATAACTCGCCTTTTCGATGAGGCCGTGCAGAAGGAGCATACGTTCCTCTCCTATCTTGAACACCTGCTGCCGCCGGACGCGCATGAAGTGGTCGATCTTGAAGGTGCCGTGAAGCTCAAGTACTACAAGCTCAAGGAAACGTTCTCCGGGGCAATTGCTCTTGAGAAGAAGCCGTCTGTGTTCGAGGCCCCCAAGCCCAAGCCGCCGACGGCAATGACGCAGGCCAAGTCGCTTCTACAGGAAGTGATCAATGCGATCAACCAGGCGTATGCGGGTGACTTCACCGACGCGGATCTTGTCATCGTCGAAATGGTGCTGCCGAAAGTGCTTGCCAGTGCGAAACTCAAGAAGGCGGCGTCCGCACACGAAAAGAACGTGTACGTTGAAGGGATATTCCCCGACATCCTCAGTAAAATCGTCCTGGACGCCTACGCGGAGAACGACAAGGCCTTTGATGCGCTTCTGAACGACAAGCCGAAGTACCTGGCCTTCCTCAAGACGCTGGCCGAGGTAAGCTACGGCGAGTTCAGGCGGAAGGGCAGAAAGAGGGCGAACCCCGCCGGATGGGGCGCTGAAGTCGAGGAAGAAACCGACGGCGCGTTCCTTGCGGCCGCAGAGGACGGAGGCGAGGATGGCAAATGATTTCAAGAGCCGGACGACGGAGCTGAAGCCGCGCGAACGAATCGAGGCGGCGGGTTCAGCCTCGGTCGCGAGCGCGGTGGAGCTTCTGGCGATCATCCTCAAGACGGGCGCGGCGGGTTGTGACGTGATGGAGCTTTCACGGCGGCTCATTGACGCATTCGGAGGTGTGGAGGAACTGGTCAAGACAGACCTCAATACGCTCAAGAGTGGCGTTCGGGAATACAACAGGAGGAATCCCGAGAGGAAAATCCTTGGATTGGGACGAGTGAAGATGCTGGAGCTTGCGGCGGCATTCGAGTTGGCGAGACGCGGCTACTCTGGACGCAGAGACGCTAAAAAGCCAATCCTTTCCTCCGAGGAAGCGGTGGCGGCGTTTCGTTCTGTTATGAAGGTTGGCACCGAGAAGGAAACATTCTGGGCCTTGCCTCTTGATGCCAAGAAAAGGCCGCTCGCTGAGGCGCAAGTCGTTTCCATAGGGACGGCAAACGGCGTGAGTGTTCATCCACGCGACGTGTTCGCATTGGCGGTTAGGTGGAATGCGACAGGCATCGTCGTCGCGCATAATCATCCAAGCGGCAGTTTGTCGCCGTCGAAACGTGACGATTCCCTCACGAACGGCTTATGCGAGGCAGGAAAAATGATGGGCATTCCGCTTGTTGACCATGTCATCCTCGCAGATGACTCATACTATAGTTACGCCGACAACGATCGGTTGAGAACAAGGGATGACGTTCATTAAACAGAAAGATGAAGGTTTTCAATTGATGTTTGCACTAATAGCAAGGAGGAAATGACATGGCTAAACCAAAGTATTTCAAGTTCATTTTCCCAAGCGGCGATCTGACGGGGATTGCCAGATGTGCGTATGACAAGGCGGCGATTGTCGCCTATCGCATTCCGCGAGATCGAATCAAAGACGTCAAGGTGTTGGAAGGAAGCGCACACGATGATTTGCAGAATCCGGGAATCTACATGTTGATCGGCAAGCCGATCAACAACCGCATTCCGTTTTATGTTGGACAGGCTGCACCGAGGAAATGCGGAGATCCAATCTACAATCGCCTGTCTGAACATGACAGGATTGAGAAACGTACGCGAGACTGGTGGACAACGGCTTTTGTCTTTATTGATGCCACCAATTCGCGCCGTGTGGATGAGACGGGTTTGAAGTATCTGGAAAATGCGATATATGTCAGCGCAAAGGACAATGCTGCACTTGATGTGCGAAATGGCAATGAGCCGCCTGGCGGCTCTCCTGACGAAAGCGCACTATCAGTCCTTGATGACATCTACGAGGGCATCAACTTGTGTGCGAAAGTCTTTGGCTTCAGCGGTGAGGTGGACGTTAGTCAGGATACGACCATCACTGGTATGTCCTTCCATGGGCGCACGAAACAGGGCGAGGCCAATTTGATTTGGGACGGACACGATCAATATACGCTGCTTGCCGGAAGCATAATCCGAACGGAAAAGGAGGCGGATACTTTGCTGAAGGGCGATGTCAAGTTTCGGCATGAAAGCGCCGGACTGTTCATGCCAGATGGGAAATTGAAACGCAACATTGTTTTTAATTCTCCTTCGGCAGCAGCAAAGTTTGTCTGCGGATTCCCAGTCGCCGGACCATCGTTTTGGAAGAACGAAAATGGTATCAAGTTTAAAGACGCCCGAAACGCTTGACGAACAATGGTATAGTTGGATGATAGAGGAACAGACCTCATTGCTGGAGTAGAGACTATGGCGATGCCGCAGAGAGACGACATGATTGAGGCGAGCAAGCGGCTTGGTGCCTTGCTTGAGTATGCCGTCATGCATGGAGACTCCGCTCTGATGAACTTCCGGCCTCGCCAAGGCTATGGCGGGCAAGTCGGAGGACAAGAGAAGCAAGGAGTTTGACGTGAAGAAGGAACGTGCAGAAATGCCGGAAGAAGAAAGGCCGGAGGCGGCGGTAAGGCGCTGGAGGGCGCTATGCGGAGGGCCGCGCTCTCTTTGCCTTCTGCCGCCTGACCCACTTGAGCGGTGAGACGCCGAAGCGCTCCTTGAAGACCTTGCGGAATGCGACGTCGCTGTGCCAGCCGCAGAAGTTCGCGACTACAGGTATGGAGTTCCTGCCCTGAGAAAGATACTCGCACGCGATTGCAAGCCGGCGTTCCAGAATCTCGCCGCCAATCGTCCTTCCTGTCGCCGCCTTGAAGCGAATCTCTGCCATCCGGCGCGAAACGCCGAATCCGTCGGCGACGTCGGAGGCGGAAAGCCCCTCGCACGCCTTCAGGCGTATCAGCTCGAGCGCGTCGTGGACCTTCTTGTCGTAGATGCGCATGGTCTGGGTGGAGGCGCGTCGCACGACGGCAAGAGGAGGTATCGTGATGTTCGTCGCCGCCTTTGGCGAACGCATTGCCACATGGAGAAGCCGTCCTGCCGAGAAGCCGAGCTGATAGAAGTCCGGCCGGACGCTTGAAAGCGTGGGCGAGCAGTTCTCGCAGATCTCCGGATCGTCGTCGACGGCGATGATGGCGATGTCCTCCGGAATCTTCACGCCCAGCTTGGTCGCCGCCGAGATCGCCGCGGCGCCCAGGACGTCCGTCGCCGCGAAGACTCCGCACGGCCGCGGCATGCGGTCCAGGGCCGTGACGATGCGCTCTTCATATCTCGCCATGTTGTCCGCGTCGCCCTTTGCCGGCGTGATCGTGGAGAACGGGATGCCGTGCATTCTGGCAACTTCCTTCATGAGGTCGCGCTTCGAGTAGGACCACTTGATGGACGGAACGAACCATTCCATGTAGACCAGCGACGCCGGGTTAAGGTCCAGAAGCTCGGATACGGCAAGTCGCGCGATCTCCGCGCTGTTGCTCTCGATGGCGGGCCTCGCCTTGCCGCAGACCTCGCCTTCGGGATTCATCACTACGACAGGAAGGCGCCCGAAGTCGTCGTTGCAGAACAGCTGCGGCGCGCCAGACGCATCGATGATGACGCCGTCCGGCTTCCAGAAGTCGAGGAGCTGCTGGATGTCGGGGCGCGTCGTCCTCGCGTCGACCGGATGGAGCTTCCAGTCCGCGGACTTCGCATATGCCGCGATGCCGCCGTACTTCTCGCGCCAGGTGCCGAGGGCACCCGTTCTGAAGACAATTATCTGCCGCATGACGGTAGTATACCACATTTCGCATAAGTTATTTTGTTTGCTTCGGAAAGATTTTGCTGGATGCAGATCGAATATGCTATACTTTGGGCGTACCGAGGGAGCTGCGGCCCAGGGCGCAAGCCGACGAGCAGGAGGTCCGGTCCAGGGCGGAAGGGAATGCGCGTGACATGACAAGAGTGGAAGGACAAGGAGAGAAATGGCAAGGAGCATACTGATAACAGGGTCGTCGCACGGCATTGGCGCTGGGTGCGCCATTGCGTTCGCCCGCGACGAGGGTGCGAACGTGGGAGTATGCGGCAACAAGGACGCCGCCGGAGCCGAGGCGGTCGCGCGTGAATGCGAGAAGTACGGCGCAAAGACGAAGGTGTACGTCGGGGACGTCGGCTCGCACGACTTCTGCAAGTCGACGATGGAGGACTTCATCGCCACGTTCGGCAGAATCGACGTCCTCGTCAACAACGCCGGCGGCGCGCTGAAGATTCCCGACGGGCCGAATGGCGAGTTCAAGGACATGCCGATGGAATACTGGGACAGCCAGATGGCGCTCAACCTCAACTCCGCGGCGTATCTTTCGCGCTACGCCGTGGCCGACATGATCGAGAAGAAGACCGAGGGCCGAATCGTGAACGTCTCGTCCGTGCACGGGCAGGTCACATGGGTGCATCGCAGGATGCTGCCGTATTCCGCGGCAAAGGCCGGCCTCAACATGTTCACGAAGGCGTTGGGCGTCGAGGTCGCTAAATACGGAATCCGCGTAAACTGCGTGGCGCCCGGTCTCATCTACACGAAGATCATGTCGCGGTATTCCGAGGCGGACATCCAGGGCTTCAACCACAAGATACCGGTCGGGCGCGGCGGACAGGTCGAGGAGATCGTCCCGACGATCCAGTTCCTCGCGGACGTCGAGAAGACGCGCTTCATTGTCGGCCAGGTCATCTGCGTGGACGGCGGCCAGTCGTGCGACGGGTCGATCGAGTCGATGAATTTCAAGATCGGGTAATGGGGAATCCGCCACCGCCAAGGCTTCGGCGGACAAGCGGGGAACGGGATCCAACTAACCAACTAACGACAAAACCACTTAACCACCAAACTTAAAAAGGAAAAACAAAAATGAGCTGCAAAGGTGATTGCAAGATGAAACTGAGGAGCAAATGGGAGTTCGGCGAGGCGAGCGAGTGCCGTCGCGGCCTTCTCTGCGGAATGGGAATCTCGCCCGAGGAGCAGTCGAGGCCGTTGATCGGCGTAGTCAACTCCTGGAACGAGTACAATCCGGGCCACGTCCATCTGAAGGGGCTTGCCGAACGCGTCAAGCAGGGCATCCGCGACGCTGGGGGATATCCGGTCGAAGTCATGACGACGGCGATCTGCGACGGCATGGTTCTGAAGGACCCGAAGTACATCGAGATACCGTCGAGGAACTCCATTGCCGACCAGGTCGAGATCACCGTCGACGGAAACTTCTTCGACGGCATGGTGATGCTGTCGACGTGCGATTCCATCGTGCCCGGCCATCTCATGGCCGCGGCGCGCCTCGACATCCCGACCGTGCTCGTCACTGGCGGCTACATGCCGCTCGGCACCTTCCGCGGCAAGGAGGTCCTGCACATCCACGCGCAGGACAAGGTCGGCACGATGCAGGACGGCAAGATCGACCCCGACGAATACAACGGCCTTATCGAGCATTCGTGGGGAACGTGCGGCGGATGCACGTCGATGACGACGGCCAACTCCATGTGCATGGTTGCGGAGGCGCTCGGCATGTCGCTGCCGTACAACTCCACGGTAAGCGCAGTCTCGTCGGAGCTCGCGCTTATCGCATATCGTGCCGGCGAGCGCGTCATGGACCTTCTCCGCAAGGGCATCACGGCGCGCAAGATAATCACGCCCGCGGCGATCCGCAACGCGATCAAGATGGACATGGCGGTTGCAGCGTCCTCGAATCTCATCCTCCACATTCCCGCGATTGCGCACGAGGCTGGATACGACGAGCCCTGGTGGAAGTACTGCGACGAGGCGTCGAACGACATTCCGCTTCTCTCCCACCTTGCGCCTTCGGGTCCGTACAACCTGCACGACCTCGACCTCGCGGGCGGGCTGCCCGCCGTGATGAAGGAGCTGCTCTCCAAGATCGACGGCGACGCGCTCACAGTCACCGGCAAGACGATGGCGGAGAACGTGAAGGACGCGAAGGTCTACAACCGCGACTGCATCCACACGCTCGAAGACCCCGTCATGAAGAAGCCCGGCATCGGCGTCCTCTACGGATCGCTCGCGCCAGAAGGCGCGATCATCAAGATCGCCGCCGTCCCGGAGAAGCTGATGGGGAAGTTCAGCGGACCTGCCCGCGTCTTCGATTCGCTGGACGAAGGTCTGGAGGCGCTCCGCGCCGGAAAGATAAAGCCAGGCGACGCGTGCGTCCTGAGGTTCCTCGGACTCAAGGCCCGCTTCGGCACGACGGCGTTCATGTTCCAGGAGGAGCTGAAGGGGCGCCCGGAGCTGTACGACTCGTGCGCCGTCATAACCGACGGTCGCTTCTCCGGAGGAACGTCGGGGCTTTCCGTCGGCTACGTCTCGCCCGAAGCGGCTCTCTGCGGTCCGCTCGGACTCGTCAAGGAGGGCGACACGATAGAGATCGACCTTCCCGGGCGTCGCATCGACCTCATGATCGACGACGCCGAGATGGCGAAGCGCAAGGCGGCGTTCGACTGGAAGTTCGACGAATCGAAGTACCCGCGCTTCCTCAACCTGTTCGTCAAGAACGTTGGGTCGATGGCACACGGCGGAATCTGGGAATGAGAAGTTGAATGGCTGAAAGGATGAAAGGCGGCGTGACGGACGTTCTTGTGATTGGCGGAGGGCTTGCCGGCTGGCGAGCGGCGGAGGCGGCGGTCAGCGCCGGCGCCTCCGTCGCGCTCGTCGCGAACGGCGCCGGGAACTCCCCTGACATCCATGCGATAAACGTGCCTGTCCGCGACGACGATTCCGTGGAGCGCTTCATCGACGACACTTTGCTGAGCGGACGCGGCGGATGCGACCGTGAACTTGTCGAGGTGCTCTGCCGGGAGTCCGGCAAGCTCGCGGACGAGTTTCCGTTCGACCGCAATCCGGACGGCTCGTACAAGCTGCTTCAGCCGCTCGGCTGCAGCGTTCCGCGATGCGTTTCCATAGACCACAAGATCGGCGCGTGGATTCTCGCTAAGCTCAAGCGCGAGCTTGCGGGAAAGGTCGAGCTGACAAAAGGCCGTGTGACTGGACTTGCCTACAGCTCTCAGCTTTCAGCCTTCGACTTTCGACTTGGCGGGGACGGCGCAAAAGGCGAAGCCAGAAGCGTTGTAATCGCAACGGGCGGCTGGTGCGGGAAGTACGACTTTTCCGACAATCCGAAAGAGCTTAGAGGCGACGGAATAGATCTTGCGGTGTCGCTCGGAGCGGCGACACGCGACATGGACGCCGTGCAGTACGAGCCGACCGTCGCGCTCGCGCCGGAGAGGCTGCGCGGCATACCCGTCATAACTACGATGCTCTTCGAGGGCGCGACGTTCCGCAACGGGAGCGGAGACGAGTTTCTTGCTGACAAGCACGCGAACAAGGACGAGATCTCGCGTGCGATCTTCGCCGAAATCAGGGCGGGGCGAGGCGTCGACGGCGGCGTCTGGTTCGACGCGACCGGAGTGCCGCGTGGGACGCTTGACACGGTCTATGTCGACACGGTGAGACGCTATGCGGAGGCAGGCGTCGACATACACAGGGAGCCCATGCTCGTCGCCCCTGCGCCGCACACGTCTCTCGGAGGGCTTGTCATCGATTCGCGATGCCGCGTTCTCAGGCCCGACGGCTCGCCGATCCGCGGACTCTTCGCCGCCGGCGAGGTGACTGGCGGCATACACGGACTGAACCGAATCGGCGGCAACGCCGGAACTGAGGTCCTTGTCTTCGGGAAGATAGCGGGTGGCGAAGCTGCTTGCAGGCAAGTAGTGTGACTTTATGTGGGAAGGCGGGTGAAACCATATCGGGTAACACGGCTTTGTGCTTGACAGTATGGCTGTTTATGGTAGAATCCAACACATGATCAGAACCAGCCGCAGAACAGGCTACCACTGAAAAGACAAGCTGCCATGAACAAGTACATTTCAAGACGGAAATTCCTGCTGGGCACGATGGCCGCTGCCGTCGTGCCCAAGGACCTTTTCGCAAAGGGCTCCAACGACTTCGACGAGTCGCTGGCGGTTTTCCTCTCCGACGTCCATGTAAACGGACTGGACGAGCTTGACGGGAAGAAGACCAAGACTTCCATGCGCGAGCATCTGACGGCGAATGTCGCCGAGATACTGCGCATGAACCCTCTGCCGCGTCATGTCTTCATATTCGGCGACTTGGCGCATCTCCAGGGCCGGCTAGTGGACTACAGGCGATCCTATCCCGATCTGAAGCTTCTTGTCGACGCCGGGATTGAACTCACGATCGGCATGGGAAACCACGACCACCGCAAGGCGTTTCTGGAAGTGTGGCCGGAGTACGAAAAGCGGACGCTCGTGCCGGGCGCGATCCACACCGTCACGTCGCTTCCGGACTACGATCTCGTCATGCTGGATTCCCTGAACGAGAAGGACGAAGCTGACGTGTGGAACCCGACGGCGGGGGCGCTCTCAAAGGCGTCCCAGGAGTGGATACTCTCGAATCTGCCGAACTGGCCGCGTCTGTTCTTCATCGGCGCGCACCACCCGATCTACGAGCTCAGGTTCGGCGACGGCAAGAAGCGGATGAACGACTACATCGCCAAGTTTCCTAACTGCCGGGGTTACATTCACGGGCACGATCACATCTGGAAGACGAACGTCGCCAACTGGCGCGAACCGAAGACGGTGCCGTGGCTTACGCTGCCGTCAAACGGCAGCTGGGGCGACATAGGCTATGCCGTCATGCGTGTGGGCAGCGGCTGCTGGCGCGGACGCAAGGTGGCCCAGGCCAGTTTGGTGCTGAAGGACTTCTTCCTCGGCAATCCCGTCCCGCAGGACCAGAGAAATCTCGTTTGGGACGCCAGAATCTCTGATATAAAGGGCTCGAAATGCACGTTTGTACTATAACGAAGAACGGAGTTGAAATGACGCGCCGAGGCTTTCTGGTGGCGGGATCGGCTTTTTCCCTCGCCGGTTGCGGCGGCGGGGCTCGGTCTCTGAGCGCACTGCCGCGCATGAAGATTGGCATCGTCTCTGACATCCACGTAACCAAGCGCGAGAACGCGACCACATTTGAAAAGGCCCTTCAGTGGTTTCGGAATCAGGGCGTGGACGGCGTTCTGATAACAGGCGACTTGGGAACAAAGGGTACGATCGACGAGATTGAAGTCGTTGCTGAGACGTGGTTCAGGGTCTTTCCGAATGACAGAGCGCCTGACGGACGCCGCGTGGAGCGGCTGTTCCTTCTCGGCAACCATGACGTGGACGGTTTCGCCAGCAAGGCGTCGTGGCCGAAGCGGCAGATTCCGTCCCGTGAAGAGGCTGAGCGGACGTGTCTCGCCTTCCACCGACAGGAAGTCTGGCGCCGCCTCTTCGGGGAGGACTACAGCCAGATCGTCGTCAAGGAGGTAAAGGGCTACAGATTCGTCCTGAACAGCTGGCATTCGCGCGTGCTCAAGGAGAAGGACGAACTAGAAGACTTCTGGAAGGGGTTCTCTCCGACGATTGATCCGACGAAGCCGTTCTTCTACTGCCAGCATCCGCACCCGAAGGACACGTGCTCGGCGGGCTATCTGCTCGGCGGGGCGTTCTGGCAGGGCGGATGGGACGACGGCACGTCGACGAGGCTTCTCTCGGCTCACTCGAACTGCATCGCGCTATCCGGGCATTCTCACTATCCTATCGACGACGAACGGTCTATCTGGCAGGGTGCGTTCACCAGCGTAAATTGCGGTTGTGCACGTGGTTTCGCATTCACTTTCCCAGGACGCGAGAACGGATACGCGGTCACCGACATGAAGGCGAAGACTGTGTTCCAGATGCCGCCCATCGACATCAAGCGAATCCGGCAGGGAATGCTGATGGAGGTGTTCGACGATCGCATAGTGTTTCATCGCCGCGAATTCGTCAACGATCGGGTGCTCGGACCTGACTGGGTCGTGCCGCTTGGCGTCGTCGCTCCGCGTCCGTACGAGTTCGAGCCGCGCCGTCGCGCATCGCGTCCGCCGCAGTTCGCGGAAGGCGCATCCGTTGACGTGACGGAGCGTCTCGACGGAACGAATCGCGATGGCGAGCCGTGCGAGCAGGTTGTCGCGACGTTCCCGTCAGCCAAGGGTGAGGACGTGTTCGACTACGAGGTATTCGCAGAGGTTCGGATTGCGGACTTCACGCGCACGGTTGCGTCAAAACGCGTCTTTTCGCCGGATGCATTCCTCGGTGCGGCAGAGGGCGGATGCGAGGTGACGTGCGTCTTCGCGAAAAGCGAGCTGCCGAGGGATCGCGAGATCCGCTTCGCGGCACGTCCCTTCAACTGCTGGGGCAAGGGAGGCGTTGCAATCGTCTCTGAATGGAGGCGATTTGCAGGCTGATAGAACGTGGTCGCGTTCGTGTATAGGGAGGGCTAGAGCTATTCGTTTTGGTTATGTAATTAGTTGCGGCAATGTTGTGTCGAGATTTGGCGGGGTGTGTTATACTATGGTCAGTTAAACTCAGGGATGCACAGACCTAAGGAGGTATAACCATGAAGGAGCCGAAGAAGTCATTGGGGATTCGTTCCTGCGCGTTTGGCGCAATCATGCTGCTTGCGTCGGCGGCCAGCGCCGGCGTTGTCGGCTGGTGGCGGTTCGACGGTACGGGGGCGAACGTTCCCAACGCGGCGACCCCGGGAACGTTCGATGGCACCATCCAATCGATCGTCTGCAACGCGGACCAGTCCTACGACACGACGTTCGGCAGCGATTCGGCGAACATGCCGAAGGTCACCGACAACTTCAAGGGTGCCGCGCCGAGGGTCGTAGACCCGGTATCGGGCGAAGTCTTCGTAACCGGCGGTACGCTGTCGTGGGACGCCGTCAACGTCGCGGGCGGCATGACGGTGCCGTACGGCGCATCGCTTGCCGCAACGATGACGCAGTTCACGATCGAGGCCATGGTCCGTCTGCCGCCGAACGCCGAGTCCGGACGCAACACGGGTTGGGGCGGCGGAATGTTCCCCATCGCGCAGTTCGGCCGCGACCAGAAGGCGGGCTGGATTTTCGCGATCTGGGACGGGCGCCCCTGGTGCCGCTACACCTACAAGAACACCGGCGGGACCTATCCTCAGGCGCAGCTCAACGCGACAACCGCCAGTTCCTACGCCGCCAATCTGCCGAGCCTTTACGACGGCAAATGGCACCACGTCGCCATGTCGTTCAACGTGGCTGGCGCAAGTGTCGCCGCCCGACTCTATCTGGACGGCACCCAGTTCGCCGAAGTCCGCAAGTCGGACTGGGCGGAATGGGGCTTCAGCGAGGAGCGTCCTGCCTGTCCCTTGGTCATCGGGCGCGAGCCGTATCGCAAGACCCGCACTTTCCGCGGCGACATCGCCGAGGTCAGGCTTTCCAGCGGCCTTCTTTCCGCAAACCAGTTCCTCGTTCCCCTTGCCGACGACCAGGGCGTTGCGGACGACGACACGGCGCTCTTCCTCAACTTCGACAGCGCGCTCAAGGTCGGCTCCGATGCGCTTTCGGTCGTTCCGTGCCAAGCTACGGCGGGCGGCGCCACGACGAATTGCGTGTGGTATGCGCGGAACTGGAACATACTGAACGCCGCGTACAACAGGCCGTTCGTGCCACGCTGGTGGCCGTTCAGCAATGCCGGGGACAACGGTGGCAATGACAATGCGGTCGGTTGGGGCAACGTCCAGGGAGCCACGTTCTCGAACGTCGCCACGCCGACGATCGCCACCGCCGGCACTTGGGGAACCGCCATTACCGCGGCGAGCGCGAACGGCACGGCAACGAACGCCTACGTGGAATCGGCGGTACTGTCCATAGCAACCGCCAGCGGAGGATCGGCGCAGACCGACCACATCCATGCGATCAGCCTGACGCCCGACGCGAGTCTGCTGCCGACGAACAGCTACACTATCGAGTTCACCTTCAAGACCACGGCGACGGCGGTCAACTCGATTGTATACTGCCCGTTCCTCAAGGTCTGCACATCCAGCGGCAAGATGCTCTTCCGTGGATTCACGAGCAAGTTCGGCGGAAATGGAAGCGGAACGGAGCTCACTTCCGGCACCATCAACGATGGCAAGTGGCACCATGCCGCATACGTCTACGACAAGGCGACGGGGAAATGCACGCTTTACATGGACTACTCGAAAGTCGGCGATAAGACCTATACGCCTTATTCGGCCGGCGACGGACAGTTCATGGTCGGCGGACAGTTTTTCTGGGACAATGCCAGTCATGCCAACTACCAGGGCTTCAACGGGCAGCTCGACAACTTCCGCATCACCCGTCGCGCGCTGGCCGAGGGCGAGTTCCTGCGTTCCGCGGAGCTGGCGCGTCTCTTCGATGCGCGTTTCGACAATGACACGGCGGAATCGTTCTCCACTGGCGTGCCGGCCTGTCTTGCATCGTCTGGCAGCGGAGCAAGGCTGAGCGGCGGCGCTGCCGATCCGGCGCTTGTCGGGTCTCGCAGCGGCAAGGTGATCCTCGACGGCGCGGGCGGCACGGAGAAAACGAAGATGGGCAAGGCGCTCAAGCTCGACGGCGGCTACGTGCTTTATCCCCGCAACAGGCTTCTCGAGCGCCGGTCGTTTACGATCGAGTTTTTTGCGCGCTTAATCGATCTCAAGAAGAATGCGAACATCCTTCGCCTCTCGTCCGGATCGACCTTGAGCGGTTGGCCGGTGCTGGGCCTCTACAACAACGTTGACAGCGTGAACGTCTCGCGCATCTACATTGCGGTAACGGTCTCTCCGGACGGCGGACTCACCAGCACGCGCAAAGACTATGCGCTCTACAATCTGACGGACAACGGCGACACGCAGTGGCACCATTGGGCGCTTACCATGGAGCAGAACGGCGACAGGATGCGCTATGCATTCTACAAGGACTGCGAGTGCGTGAAGGCGCCGACCGACGTCACCGTTGACGGCGTGATATGCTTCCCGCCCGAAGGCACATGCCTCTCGATTGGCGGTACGTCATCCGCCGGCGCCTATCTGAACGGCATCTTCGACAACGTCCGCGTTTCGGACGGCGTTCTGGATCCGTCGGAGTTCATGGGCTACATGCCTGCGGGAATGTCGGTGATGATAAGGTGATCAAGGGGAGAATATCATGGTATTGTCGATATGTATTGCGGTGGTGCTAGGGCTTGCGCCGTATCTTGTGTCGGAGGGGTCTTCGACGAAGCTTAGGTGTGAGGATGGAGGCATTGCCGTCGTGGATTCGTACGGCGCAAGGCTCGTGAGCTGGCGTCCGGCCGGAGGCGAGGAGGTCTTTGCGATGGCGAAGAGCCGCGACAAGTGGCCGGCAGGCGAGCAGATACATGGGGGAATCCCGATATACTGGCCGTGGTTCGTGTTCGAGGGGCCGGAAGGGTGCCGGATACATGGCGTGACCGGCTATGCCGAGTGGCGGATCAAGGAGCAGTCGGCTGATCGGATCGTCCTCGCTCTGGACGACACTGAAGATACGAGGCTCGCATGGCCGCACAGGTTCCACGCGGAGATGGAATACGTCTTGTCGTCCACGCTTGAAGCCACGTTCCGTGTCACCAACACCGATACGAACGCATACGCCTGCACGGAGGGGTTGCATCCTTATTTCCGCGTCGGCGACGTGGAGAAGTGCGTCGTCACCGGGACGGACGGCGCGCGGTACTTCTGGAAGGGCGAGGCGGAGAAGGGCGACCAGCGTGTGTGGAAGGGCGATTTCCCGTGCAGGCTCGTCGCCACGGGGAAGCCCGGATATGCGCTCGAGGAGATAATCCCGTCGGGCGTGCACGTGCACGATCTCGTGGATCCGGTGCTGGGCAGGACGCTTCGCATTTCCTACGAGGGGAACATCAAGCTGGGGATATGGAATTCCGGGCCTGACTTCTCGCGGCTGGGCGGGGCGGACGACCCCGATTACGGACGTCGGTTCGTCTGCGTGGAAGGCGCGACCCTCTACCGCGACCGCGCCTACACGCTCGCTCCCGGCGAAACGCATACGCTGAAAATGTCGGTCCAGATCGTCGGGAAAGCTCCATGATCCGCAATGCTATCGTTGCTTCGGCGTTTGCCGTCGCGGCGGCGGTTTCCACCGCTGCCGCGAAGCCCGTGTCGATAACGGTTCGTCCGTCGGGCGGCGACGACACCGCCGCCATTCAAGGGGCGTTCGACGAGTGCTTCTGCGCAGGAGGGGGCACGGTCGTTGTCGAGAGGGGCGAGTACGCGGTAAAGGGTCTTCGCCTCAGGAGCGGGACGACGCTGTTGCTCAGAAGCGGCGCGACATTGAAGGCGAGCCGCAATTGCGACGACTACGACATTCTGCGGAACGACGCGCTGGAACCGGTCCCCGCCGAGGATTTCGCTCCTGGCGTCGTGTGGGTCAGGCCCAGGGACAGAAAGACCGACGACCACCTCCTCAAGCCCGCAAGCCGATGGAACAACGCCGTGATCCGCATACTCCGTGCGCGGAACGTGCGGATCGTCGGCGAGCCCGGTTCGGCCATAGACGGCTGCGACAGCTACGATCCCGTTGGCGAGGAGCATTTCAGGGGCGTCCACGGCATTTCCGTCCACGACTCGACAAACCTCGTCTTCAGCGGCTACACTGTCAGGAACACCGGCAACTGGGCGCACAACGTGTGGCGCAGCTCCGATCTGCGGTTCGAAGGCCTGACGATCCTTGGCGGACACGACGGCGTTCACATGAGCGCATGCGACCGCGTGGAGATCGAGGGGTGCACGATGAGGACGGGCGACGACTGCGTCGCGGGATTCGACAACGAGGACGTCGTTGTGCGCGACTGCGACCTGAACACCGCCTGCAGCGCGTTCCGCTTCGGCGGCCGCCGCGTTCTGGTGGAGGGCTGCCATTGCTGGGGGCCGGGCGAGTATCCGATACGCAATTTGCTTCCCAAGGCCGACCGCATATCCGGCGCGCATGGCATTCCCGGCTCGGGCCGCCGCACGATGCTGTCGTTCTTCACATACTACTCGGACTTCACGCTCAAGGTCAGAGACCAGCCGGGCGAAATCACCGTGCGCAACTGCCGCGTCGAGAACACAGAGCGGTTCCTGCACTACAACTTCTCAGGCAACGAGACATGGCAGAAGAACCGACCGCTTGAGTCGATCCGTTTTGAGAACGTCGCGGCGGACGGACTGGCGCAGAGTCTCTGCGCCTACGGCGACGAGTCCGTGAAGCTGTCCCTTTCGCTGAAGGGGTGCCATCTGAAGTTCGCCAGGCCGCAGAGAGAGCTCGTGCGAGGCGCCCATATTTCCGCCCTGGCGCTCGACGGCGTGGCCGTGGAGGGCGTCGACGGTCCGTGCGTCAGGAGCTGGGGCGACGTGGCGCCGCCTTCGGCAAAAGGCCTGTCTGGAGCCGGGCCGGTCGTCGAGTCAGCCGGAGAGCCTTTCACCACAACGCCAATCTAATCGAAACATATGAAACACACGCATTGCACAATGTCCGAGACTGCTAAGGCAAAGCGGCTCGCCGTCGCGTTGTCGACGCTGATGGCCGTTTCGTGTGCCTTTGCCGAGCTGTTGCCGGTGGAGATATACGAAAAGGGCGGCGGCGACGTGGACCGCTCCTCAAGGTATTCGATAGCGGAGCTTGTCCGCGACGCGGGCGTCGCCTCCGCAGACTTCAAGCTGTACCGCCGCCTTGTAAAGGTCACGAACCCGTCGAACGAGACGCGCACATTCCAGGCCGTCGTCCGCGCGACGAGCGACTTCAGGCCGACGAACTGGGTGATACCCGGCGTCATCTACGGAGACAACTCGTTCGGCACCCAGATATCGCCGAGCGGGCTCGAGCGCGACGGAGAGCCGTGGGTGTTCGGGTACGACCGCGAGTCCGTGCCCTCCTGCACGCTGTCGGAGTCCAAGGACGCCCTCTTCGCCATGTTCGCCTCCGACCGCGACAGAGCTTCGCTCGAAAGCTCCTGCTCGATGAAGCGCCTTGCCGACGGACGGATGGAGCACAGGATCTTCTATCCGGTGCGCGAAAGCCCGGTCTGCTATGCGTTCAAGTTCAGCTACGTCGGCCGCTACGACGAGTGGATCACGCTGCCGCCAGGCGCGACTTTCGAGGCCGAGTCCTATTTCATGACCGGCGCTCCGCGCTGGGAGAACTGCGGCTACCGCGAGGCTTTCAAGGCGGCAATGGCCGTGCTGAAGCACGACCACCCGATTCCGGCAATGGACGCGGCGACGGCCGAGAAGGTTTCCCATCAGTGGATTCTCGACTGCTGCGAGAAGAGGGTGGCGGACGGAAAGTCGAAGGGCGCGATGGGCACTGACTTGTCCTTCCGCCTCGGCTACACAGCCCGCACGAACAAGCGGTTCTTCCCAACGTGGATGACGGAGGCCGAGAAGAAGCTCACTCTCGCCGATCTGGAGAGGGATCCCTCCCTTAACCGTCCGCACCTCCGAACGCACTGGATGGACGAGATGGGCTTTGCGGGCCAGGGCTTCATGACGCGCCGGTTCGCGTACAAGGGCGCGGTCGAACGCGGCGACGCTGAGTTCGCCCAGTGGTGCCTCGACGACCTGGACGACTGGGTGAAGCTGCAGAGGGAGTCCGGTCTCGTGTACACGCGCCGCCGCCAGAAGAAGAGCGACCACCTCAGCGTGACCGAGCTTGGATGGGGGCTCGGCGAGATATCGAAGATATGGAAGATGCTGAAGGACCGCGGCGTCGACCATCCGCTCTACCTGGACTTCGCGAAGAGGCTCGCGGACTTTTTCGTCGGGCACTACGACGAGAAGGATCCGTTCGGGCGGATATGGTCGCTCAGCACCGGCGAGAAGCTCGAGGGCGGCGGCGACGGCGGCGGATTCATGGTGAAGGGAATGCTGGAGCTCCATTCCGTCTGCGGCGACAGGCGCTATCTCGACTGCGCGCGCAAGGCGTTCGACAGGTATTTCGAGATGGACCTCTGCAAGTTCCGCTGCGTCGCGGGCGCGGACGACTGCAACTGCGTCGACAAGGAGTCGTCCTTCCCCTACATCTACTCGGCGCTCGAGCTCTACCGCCAGACCGGAGAGAAGCGCTACCTCGAGTGCGCGGAGCGCGTGGCGTCGTACTTCTGCTCGTGGATGTTCACCTACGACGCGCTGTATCCCGAGACGAGCGAGTTCGGCCGCTTCGGCTACCGCACGAGCGGCGGCACGCTGGTGTCGGCGGAGCACCCCGCCATAGACCCCTACGCGACCGTCGCGATCCCGGACCTCTTCGACCTCGCGGACCTGACGGGCGAGCGCGTCTGGCGCGACGCGGGCCGGCTCATCTGGTTCAACGCGATGCAGGACGTCGCAGGGCCGGAGGGAGGCTCGGTCAACGGGATGCTCCGCACGCCCGGGTCGCAGTGCGAGGCGCATTCGCAGACGCGCTGGTCGAAGTACCGCAGCGACCCCGTCGCCGCGCGCGGCAACTTCAACAACCAGTGCACAGCCTTCATCGTGACCTTCAGGCTCTACGCCCTCGATCGCGTCGGCGATCCGATGAAATAGCAGGGGGAAAGACATGAACCGAAATGTGCTTGACGTTCTCGAGTACGACGGCGACGGCTATTCGCGCGTCGTGAGCGGCGCGAAGTGGACTGTCGCCGCGCTCAACTACGCGGAGAGATTCGACGAGCGCAGCATCGTCGCGCTGGAACGCCACAACCTCACCGACGAGACGTTTGTGCTGCTTTCGGGCGAGGCGACGCTGGTCGTCGGCGAAAACGCGGAGCGGGTCAGGATGGAACCGCTCAAGTTCTACAACGTCCGCGCCGGCGCGTGGCACAACATTTTCGTCTCGCGCGACGCGCGCGTCCTTGTCGCGGAGAACGCGGACACGTCTAGGGAGAACACGGAATACCTCGACATCGCCACGCGGCGCGTCTTCGCCAGGCGTCCCGCCTTCGAGAAGGTCCTGGACGGAACGTATCTGCTGAAGGTGCCGTTCGGCCCTGTCTGGACGGGCATCGCGCTTGTCCGCGGCGAAAGGAACTTCCTTGTGGACTCTTCGCATATCGAGCCGGAGCGGTTCCTGATTCCCGCGCTTGCAGACCTCGGGATGAAACCGTCGGACATTGACTGGCTGCTCTGCACGCACGTGCACGGCGACCACATCGGCGGACATCACGCGCTTCACGAAAGGTACGGAGTGAAGGTGGCGACGCTCGGCTCGTCTGCTGACGCCCTGCGCGACCCGGTGAAGGTCGCCGTCCGCGTCAGAACGCGCTTCCCAGAGAACTCGCCGCCTCCGCAGTCGCATCTGAAGGGCGTCGAGCCGGACCTCGTCATCGGGGAGGGGGAGCTGCTGGAGGGGCGCTTTCGCGCAATCGCCGCGCCCGGACACGACGACGACTGCCTGGTGTGGCTCGACACGCTCACCGGCACCGCGTTCTCCGGCGACTCGCTGCAGGCGAACGGCACAGTCTGCCAGGGCATCGCCTTCTACCGCGATCTCGCCGCCTATCGCCGGACTCTTGCCAGGCTCGCGGACGAGAAGATCGACAACCTCGTCTGCGGACACGACTACGACGGAATAGGCTCCGTCCTGCGCGGACGCGATGCCGTTGCCGCGGCAATCCGATACAGCGAAGATCGCGTCAGGCTCTACGGCGAGCGCGTCGAAGCGTACGTCAAGGACGGCGTGCCTGTCGAGAAGGAGCCCGTCTCCATCGCCCGAAAGCTCATCTGCGAAGTCGGTTGCGGCATGCCGGAGAGACTGTTCCTTGCCTTGCACACGGTGTCCGAGCACTTGAAGGAGATGGCCTGATGAAGACTTCAATGCTTCGCGAGGCGGGCAATCCGTATTGGGTCGACATGCAGTCGGCGGAGGAGTTCCTCGGTCTCGCGGACAAGACGGTCCTTCATTCCGGTCCGCCGATCGAGTATGCCCGCATGTGCTCCGGTCACCGCCGCAGCATGGTGAACGCGTGTTTGTTCGAGGGATGGGCGAAGACAGTCGCTGAGGCCGAGGCGCTCCTTTCGCGCGGCGAGGTGAAGTGCGAGGCGGCGTACGACTACGCGACTGACGGCTCGGGCTACGGCATCATCACGAGGTCCGTGCCGCTGATCGTCGTCGAGGACCGCGACTACGGCTCGCGGGCCGGGCTTTTCCCGGCGGAGGGAAGGTTCGGCGGCGGATTCTGCGGATGGGGCGTCTACTCTGCGGACATCGCGGCAAACCTGAGGTGGATGCGAGACTCTCTCTTCGCCGAGCTTGTCGAGGTTCTGAAGGACGCGGGAGGATTCCCGATGCGCGACCTCTTCGCCGAGGCGCGGCGGATGGGCGACGAGCTGCACTCCTGCCAGAAGGCGATCGACGCCCTCTTCACCCGAGCCATTGTGCCGTATGCCCTCAAGTGCCGCAACGCTGCCGATCTGCTCGAATACTTCTGCGCGACGAACCGCTTCACCCACAACTTCGGCCAGGCCGCGAGCCGCGCTCTGGTGCTGGGGCTGGAGGCCAGGGACGAGCGCGGCTTTCTCACGGCGGCGGGCGGCAACGGCGTGGAATACGGGATAAAGGTCGCGGGCTCGGACAAGTGGTATGCCGCGCCCGCTCCGATGATCGAGGGGCCGTATCTCGTCGAAGGCGCGAAGCGCGAGAACCAGCTGCCATGGATGGGCGACAGCTCGATCACCGAGTGCCGGGGATGGGGCGGCCGCATCAGGCCCGTCAACTGCGCCGTGTCCGGCGGAGTAGTCATCAATGGAGGAATGATGGATGTCAACGGCGGCTGGATGGGCGCGGGCTCCACCCGTATGCCGCAGGCGTGCTTCGACATGGCAATGGAGGACGGACATGCTCTTGAACTGGACTGACTATCTGGTCATCGCCGCCTTCTTCGCAATTCTCGTCGCCATACCCGTCGTCGCGTCGCTGAAGACGCGCAATGGCGGCGGGGCGGAGTATTTCAGGGGCGCCAACTCGATGCCGTGGTGGCTGATCGGCGTTTCGATGGTCGCGGCGACGACTTCGACGAACTCCGCCAATCTGTTCACGGAGATAATCCGGCGCGACGGACTGAGCGGTAACTGGGTCTGGTGGGCATTCCTCACTACTGGGATGCTGACGGTGTTCGTCTATTCAAGACTGTGGATGCGCTCCGGCGCGACGACCGACATCGCATTCTACGAACTGCGATACTCCGGCAGGCCTGCGGCGTTTCTCCGTGGCTTCCGCGCGCTCTACCTCGGCGTCATCTACAACCTCGTCGTCATGGCGGCCGTTCTGCTCGGCGCCATCAAGATCGGCTGCGTCATGTTCGGCGTCTCGGCGTGGACCATTCTCGCGGTCACTGCGGTCGCCTCGCTTGTCTACTCGTGCCTGAGCGGAATCCGCGGTACGATCTACACCGACATCTACCTCTTCGCCGTTGTCATGGCAGGCGCCTTCGCCGTCATGTACTACGCCGTCGGGCATCCGTCCGTCGGCGGATGGTCGGCGATGATGGCGAATCCGGCCGTAATGTCGCGGACGTCGTTCCTGCCGGACTTCTCCAGGACGGACGCGCTGATCGCCGTATTCGTCATACCCGTCGCCGTGCAGTGGTGGAATGTCTGGTACTCCGGCTCCGAGCCGGGTGGCGGCGGCTACATAGTCCAGAGGATGCTGACGGCGAAGACGCCGAACCACGCGCTTGGCGGGACGCTCCTCTTCAACCTGCTCAACTACGCTCTCAGGCCGTGGCCGTGGTACATAGCGGCGTTCGCGTCTGTATTGATCTACCCGGACCTCGACTCCATCCGCGCCGCGTTCCCGGGCGTCAATCCTGCGCTTGTCGGTGACGACATGGCGTATCCCGCGCTCGTGAAGGTGGTTCCGAACGGCTGGATCGGCGTGGTCGCGGCCTCGCTCATGGGCGCGCTTTTCTCCACTATCGCCGCGCATCTCTCCATGGGCGCGAACTACGTCACGAACGACATCTGGAAGCGCTTCGTGCGCAAGGACGCCTCCGACCGCGAAATGATTCTCGTCGCACGCGCGGCATCGGTCGTTCTTATGGTTCTTGGCTGCGTGCTCGCGCCGCTCCTCGAAAGCGCGAAGGAGGGGTTCGACATGATGGTGCAGATCGGCGCGGGCACCGGGCTCGTTTTTCTGCTGAGGTGGTTCTGGATGCGCATCAATGCCTGGACGGAAATTGCCGCAATGGCGGTCTCGTTCCTTTGCGCCGTGTTCTTCCAGCTTGTCTGGCCCCGTGTGTTTGCGACGCCTCTGCTCTTCTGGCAGAAGCTGCTGTGGACGATCGCGGTGACGTCGCTCGCATGGATTGCCGCGACGTTTGCGACTCAACCCGAAAGCGACGAGACGATATCCCGCTTCCGCTCGCTCGTTCGTGCGGACGGTCGCGACGTAGGCAAGGGCCTCGTCTTCACGTTCCTGGCTTCTGTCGCCATTTTCGGCTTCATGGCGCTGGTTTCGGCGCTTGTTTGCGCAACTCCTTCGTGATCTAGGGGTGTCTGGCTGCGGCTCATGGCCATGGTGCCAAAGAGCGGCGTCCTGGCTGTGCCATGGCTCAAACTGTGACGTTGTGACGCGACACAATGGCACAGTTTGTGCTCAGATTAGCCGCCTGGAGGCGCTGGCACGCCCTTTGCAAGACAATTGTCGCCGTCTGTGGTTGACGGGCAGAAAGTTGAGATGTAGATATGGCAAAAGTTCTTGGAATCGATCTTGGTACGACAAACAGCTGCATGGCTGTTATGGAAGGCGGGGAGGCTACGGTCATCCCCAACAAGGAGGGTGCGCGCACGACGCCTTCGATTGTCGCTTTCACGAAGAACGGCGAGATACTCGTCGGTCAGGCGGCGAAGCGCCAGGCTGTCACGAACCCCAAGTCGACTATTTACTCCATAAAGAGGTTCATCGGGCGCAGGTTCACCGAGATGACCGACGAGATCAAGATGGTCCCGTACGAGGTCGTCGCGGCTCCGAACGGCGACGCGGCGGTCAAGGTGAACGACAAGATATACACCGCGCAGGAGATTTCGGCGATGGTCCTTCGCAAGCTCAAGGAAGACGCGGAGGCGTTCCTTGGCGAGAAGATCACCGAGGCCGTCATCACGGTTCCGGCGTACTTCAACGACCAGCAGCGCCAGGCGACGAAGGACGCGGGCCGCATCGCCGGCCTTGACGTCAAGCGCATCGTCAACGAGCCTACTGCGGCGTCGCTCGCGTACGGCCTCGACAAGAAGAAGAACGAGAAGATCGCGGTCTACGACTTCGGCGGCGGCACGTTCGACATCTCGATTCTCGACATCGGCGACGGCGTCTTCGAGGTCAAGGCCACGAACGGCGACACGCATCTCGGCGGCGACGATCTCGACCAGGCGATCATGAAGTGGATGATCGAGGACTTCAAGGCCCAGCAGGGCATCGACCTCGGCAGCGACATGATGGCCCTGCAGAGGCTCAAGGAAGAGGCCGAGAAGGCGAAGTGCGCTCTTTCGTCCGCCGGGCAGTACGACATCAACCTGCCGTTCATCACGGCCGACGCGACGGGCCCGAAGCACCTGACGACGACGCTCACGCGCCAGAAGCTCGAGACTCTCACGATGGACCTTGTGAACCGCACGAGCGATCCGTGCCGCAAGTGCATGGGCGACGCCGACCTCTCGTCCGTGGACGAGGTCGTCCTCGTCGGCGGCCAGACGAGAATGCCCCTCATCCAGGAGAAGGCGAAGAGCCTCTTCGGCAAGGAGCCTCACAAGGGCGTCAACCCCGACGAAGTGGTCGCTATGGGCGCGGCCATCCAGGGCGGCATCCTCAAGGGCGAGGTGAAGGACGTGCTGCTTCTCGACGTCACGCCTCTCACGCTCGGCATCGAGACTCTCGGCGGCGTCATGACCCCGCTCATCGAGCGCAACACGACGATCCCCACGAAGAAGTCCCAGGTCTTCTCGACGGCCGCCGACAACCAGCCCGCCGTCACGATCGCGATCTTCCAGGGCGACCGCAAGATGGCGCGCGACAACAAGGCCCTCGGCAACTTCAACCTCGACGGCATTCCTCCGGCGCCGCGCGGCGTCCCGCAGATCGAGGTCACTTTCGACATCGACGCGAACGGCATCCTCAACGTGTCCGCGAAGGATCTCGGCACCCAGAAGGAGCAGAAGATCACGATCACCGCGGCGGGTGGCCTCTCCAAGGACGAGATCGAGCGCATGCGCAAGGACGCCGAGGCCCATGCGGCCGAGGACGAGCGGCGCCATGCGGAGGTCGAGGACCGCAACAAGGCCGACGGCCTCGCCTTCCAGGTCGAGAAGACCCTCAGGGACTCCGGCGACAAGATCGCCGCCGACAAGAAGGCGCCCGTCGAGGCGGCCCTCAAGGAGCTCAAGGACCTTCTCGCCAAGCAGCCGCCTGCCCCGATCGCCGACATCAAGGCGAAGCAGGAGGCGCTCATGAAGGCTATGGAGCCCGTCGCCCAGGAGATGTACGCCTCTGCGCAGGGCGCGCAGGGAGCCGCCGGCGCGGGAACGCCGCCTCCTGGAGCCGGCACGCCGCCGCCGAACAACGGAGGCGAGGCGAAGAAGGGCGGCGACGACGTCGTCGACGCGGACTTCACGATGAAATGATTTGTCGAGAGCGGTCGAAAGCTAACGATTGCTATCGACGGCATTCGAAACCACAAGGAGAAACAACAAAATGAACATCAGACCACTCGGTGATCGCGTTCTCGTCGAACCGATCGAAGAAAAGGAACAGACCGTCGGCGGCATCATCATCCCCGACTCCGCCAAGGAGAAGCCCATGCAGGGCAAGGTCATCGCCGTCGGAAAGAAGCTCGACAAGGACGGCAAGGAAATCGCGTTCGACGTGAAGAAGGGCGACACGGTCCTGCTGCCGAAGTACGGCGGCACCGAGGTCAAGCTCGGGGACAAGAAGCTCCAGCTCGTCCGCGAGGAGGACCTCCTCGGCGTGATCGAGAAGTAATCGCAACGGAATCAAGGAATCGGAGAAACAAAAATGGCTAAGCAGATCAAGTTCGACGCCGATGCGCGTCAGAAGATTCTCGCCGGCGTCGAGAAGCTCTCGAGCGCCGTCACCTCCACGCTCGGTCCGAGCGGACGCAACGTGATTCTCGACAAGAAGTTCGGCTCGCCCCAGATCACCAAGGACGGCGTTACCGTCGCCAAGGAGATCGAGCTGCCTGATCCCTTCGAGAACATGGGCGCCCAGATGGTCAAGGAAGTCGCCTCGAAGACGAACGACGTCGCCGGCGACGGCACGACCACGGCGACCCTCCTCGCCGAGGCCATCTATCGCGAGGGCCTCAAGAACCTCACCGCAGGCGCCAACGGCATGGCCCTCAAGCGCGGCATCGACAAGGCGACCGCGGCCGTCGTCGAGGGCATCGCCAAGCTCTCCAAGAAGGTGAAGAGCGCCGACGAGATCGCCCAGGTCGCGACCCTTTCCGCCAACGGCGACGAGGAGATCGGCAAGATGATCTCCGAGGCCATGGACAAGGTCGGCAAGGAAGGCACGATCACGGTCGAGGAGGCCAAGACCCTCGAAAGCTCTCTCGACGTCGTCGAGGGCATGCAGTTCGACAAGGGCTACCTCTCGCCCTACTTCGTCACGAACCCCGACGCCATGGAGTGCGAGCTCGAGGATCCCTTCATCCTCCTCTTCGAGAAGAAGATCACCAACCTCCAGGACCTCCTGCCGCTCCTCCAGGCGGTTGCGAAGTCCGGCCGTCCGCTCATGATCGTCGCGGAGGACGTCGAGGGCGAGGCTCTTGCCACGCTCGTCGTCAACAAGCTCCGCGGCACGTTCCAGGTCTGCGCCGTCAAGGCCCCCGGCTTCGGCGACCGCAGGAAGTCGATCCTCGAGGACATCGCGATCCTCACTGGCGGCAAGCTCATCAGCGAGGACATCGGCGTCAAGCTCGAGAACGTCGGCATCGACATGCTCGGCCGCGCCAAGAAGGTCGTCGTCGACAAGGACAACACCACGATCGTCGACGGTCTCGGCAAGCAGGCCGACATCAAGGCCCGCGTTGACCAGATCAAGAAGCAGATCGAGGAGACCACGTCCGACTACGACCGCGAGAAGCTCCAGGAGCGTCTCGCCAAGCTCGCCGGCGGCGTCGCGCTCATCAAGGTCGGCGCGGCAACCGAGGCGGCCATGAAGGAGAAGAAGGACCGCGTCGACGACGCCCTCCACGCGACCCGCGCGGCTGTCGAGGAAGGCATCGTTCCCGGCGGCGGCGTCGCGTACCTCCGTGCGCAGAAGACCATCGAGGCCCTCAAGCTCGAAGGCGACGAGGCCGTCGGCGCGACGA
>JAEEGH010004753.1_pt1 | contig 34569 bp, 25 predicted proteins | sample 9134181 | NCBI WGS metagenome assembly JAEEGH01 (sample SAMN16246544, study PRJNA631951) | gut metagenome | biome: gut microbiome; feature: rumen; material: DP-attached | host: Bos | place: Iran: Karaj | collected 2018-10
CCACTGCGGAAATACATGCACAAGCAAGCTTTCAAGCTGCGAGATGAAGTTCCAGAGAATCATGGCTAGAAACCTTCCTGAGGAAGTTACACAGGGAACACTTGAAGGCGATATCATTCCTGGTGATATCACATTCTACAGACTGCAGAGCACATCAGATAACCACCTTCGTGCATATGTAGCTCAGGGTGAAGTTCTTCCTGTAGGAACAAGATCATTCGGCGGTATCGGTGTATTCGCTATTCCTGAGATGGGCAGATTCTACAGACACGTACTTATTCAGCAGAACTTCCCTCACCATGGTGCTGTTGCATTTGGTCACTTTGGAAAGGCTCTTTACGAAGTATTTAAGTATGTTGGCGCTGAGACAATTGGTTACAACCAGCCAGTATCACTTCCATACCCAACAGAGAACCCATTTGCTTAATGTATAGGGTATAGCAGATTGACAATAGAAGCCACTTTGGAGGTTGCTCCAAGGTGGCTTTTCCTTTATAATTAAAATGTTAAGAGTTTTGTAAAAAAGTTGAAGGGGAGTTTTTTTAATGAAAAAAGCTAGAAAAATCTTTTTTTCTATGGGTTTGCTAGTAGCGGTTATAGCATTCCTATCTTTTGTTCCTGCCTTTGGAATCACAGCCGCAGCAGGAGCATCCGGCCCGGAAGTGGCAGTTGGTATCGACGTTTCTAAGTATCAGGGTGCGATCAACTGGCAGCAGGTCAGGGCAGCAGGCGTCAGATTTGCCATGATCAGAGTGGGCACAACCAAAAAAGGACTTGATGAGCAGTTTGCTAATAATATAAACGGAGCTAATGCAGCAGGTGTAAGAACAGGTGTCTATATTTATTCTTATGCGACAACACCTGAGGCGGCAGCAGCAGAAGCCAACCAGGTTTTAGCATGGATAGCTCCATATACAGTAACATTTCCGGTAGCAATCGATATTGAAGATTCCTGTCAAAAGAACTTAAGCTCAGCGCAGCTTCAGGCAATTGCCGACACATTTTGCGGTATTCTCAATGCTAACGGATACGAGACAATGGTATACGCAAGCAGAAACTGGTTCCTTAACAGGATGCCTAATGTAGCTGCTGCAAAATGGGTCGCTCAGTACAATTCTTCCTGTGATTATGCAGGCGAGTATGCGATGTGGCAGTCAAGCAGCCATGGTTCCTACTCAGGAATCCCTACAAGAGTAGATGTTAACCACCTTTATGTTGACTATTTTTCCAGGATAATCGGAGAAGGTTTCAACAGCTGGGGTGGACATGTATATTACTACAGCAACTACCGTAAACAGTACGGATGGCTTAATCTTGCAAATGGCAGATATCACACAGATGAAAACGGATTTGTTCAGACCGGATGGTTCCAGGATGAAAGCGGTATCTACTATTTTAAACCTGCTGAAGGCGGCCTTGCAGCAGTTGGATTTAATGATATCGACGGATCTCGTTTTTACTTTGATGCCAACGGTGTAAGATGCACAGGTCTTCTTAATCTTGGGGAAGCCGGTGTTTATTATGCCAATGCTGACGGCGTATGCCAGAAGGGCTTTGTTCAGTTAGAAGACGGAATCCACTTCTTTGATGATAACTATGCAATGCATGTTGGACTTACACAGGTTGGAAATAACCTCTACCTCTTTGATGGAAACGGCGTAATGCTCACAGGAATGCATGCACTTGAAACAGGTAAGTACATGTTTGGAGCAGACGGTATTGCTATAAGCGGCTGGTACTCCAACGAGCAGGGACAGAGATTCTATTTTAATCCTGAGACTCACACTGCACTTGCAGGACTTCAGACTGTAGAGGGAGCTAATTACCTCTTTGGTGATGACGGAGTAATGCAGACTGGCTGGTCAGGAGATGTAGCAAGCAGATATTACTTCGGAGCAGATGGCAAGATGGTTACAGGCTGGAACGTGATAGACGGACAGTCCTACTACTTCGGAGCTGACGGCAAGATGGTAACAGGACTTGCAAAGATTGCAGACGGAACCTACTACCTGGAGCCAACAGACGGACATATGACACTTGGATGGGTACAGACAGCAGAAGGCTGGAGATTCTTCGATGGCAACACAGGCAAGATGCTCACATCTGTGACAGTACCTCTTGATAATGTAAACTGTACATTTGATAAGAACGGAATCTTAGTTGATCCTGCAGGCTGGACACCGGGAACACCGGCTCCTGCACCAGCACCTGAGGCTGATGCTGCAGCAGCTGCTTCAACTACAGCAGGCTGATAATTATCGAATATTTAAGCGTAAATATTTAAGGCGTACATATCACATTTAATACGTGGTATGTATGCCTTTTTTGTCACCTTGTAAAAAGTCTGCTAATCACTTAAAATGTTCCTTGGAGTTTTTATAATTTGAAAGATGAGGGAAACGTTAATGAATTTCGAAGAAGCTAAAAAGAAACTTGAACAGTTCGGTCAGGGACATGTTCTTAAATACTACGATGAACTCAGCGAGGCTGAGAAAAAGGAACTTTTACAGCAGATTGATGAGACAGATTTTGCTGTACTTGAGAACTGCAAGAACCTTGGCAAGAGCGAGGGAAGAGGAAACTTTGCTCCACTTGCAGCAATGCAGATCTCTGAGATTGAAAAGAGAAAAGAAGAGTTCACAAAGATTGGTGTTGAGACTATCAAAGCCGGAAAAGTAGCAGCTTGTCTCCTTGCAGGTGGAATGGGAACAAGACTTGGCTCTGACAATCCAAAGGGTATGTATGATATCGGACTTACCAAGCATGTTTACATTTTCCAGAGAATTATCGAGAACCTTCTTGATACAGTTAAGCAGGCCGATGGAACATACTTAAGACTCTTTATCATGACAAGTGAAAAGAATAATGATGCAACAATAAACTTCCTTAAGGAACACAACTATTTCGGATATCCTGAGGAAAAGGTTACATTCTTTAAACAGGACATGGCACCTGCTTCTGACTATGAAGGAAAGGTTTATATGGAGGGCAAGAACAGAATCTCCACATCACCTAATGGAAATGCAGGCTGGTATTCATCAATGCTCAAGGCTGGTCTTCGCGACCTTATTTTAGAAGAGGGCATCGAATGGATCGATATCTTTGCAGTAGACAACGTTCTTCAGAGAATAGCAGATCCTTGTTTCGTAGGTGCTACAGTTAATGCAGCAGTTGACTGCGGTGCAAAGGTTGTTAGAAAGAACGCTCCTGATGAGAAGGTTGGTGTTATGTGTCTTGAAGATGGCAAGCCATCAATCGTTGAGTATTATGAGCTTTCACAGGAAATGATGGACGCCAAGGATGAGAACGGTGATCCTGCATATAACTACGGGGTAATCCTTAACTATCTCTTTAACGAGAAAGCACTTAATGAGATTGCTAAAAAGACACTTCCTCTTCACGTAGTTGAGAAGAAGATTCCATACATCGATGAGAACGCTAATCTTGTTAAGCCAGAGAAGCCAAACGGATGCAAGTTCGAGCAGCTCGTTCTTGATATGATCCACGAACTCGACAGCTGTCTTCCATACGAAGTGGTAAGAGAGTACGAGTTCGCACCTATCAAAAACAAAGAAGGAATCGACTCAGTAGAGTCCGCAAGAGAGCTCTGCAAGAAGTGTGGCATAGAACTATAAGAAAAGACAGTTAACAAAAAGACAGGTTAATATAACAAATAAAGGTTGTATTCCTCTCAGTCTATTTTTAATATATTCATAAAAAGATATATTTAAACTATCTTCATGAGGACGCAAAATACTTTGACTCATGTACAAGATGTAGAAAGAGGCAGATTATGGCAATTCTTGTAACAGGTGGAGCAGGTTATATTGGATCACATACAGTAGTAGAACTTCAGAATGCAGGCTACGATGTAGTAGTCATGGATAACCTTGCAAACTCCAGTAAAAAAGTAATTGGAAGAATAGAAGCACTTACAGGTAAGAAGGTACCATTTTACGAGGCAGATATAAGAGACAGAGAAGGACTTGAGAAGATCTTTTCAAGTGAGAAGATCGACAGCGTAATTCATTTCGCAGGTCTTAAGGCTGTTGGAGAATCTGTTCAGAAACCATGGGAGTACTATGACAACAACATTACAGGAACTCTTACACTTGTAGATGTTATGAGAAAGCATGGCTGCAAGAACATAATCTTCTCTTCATCAGCAACAGTATATGGCAACCCTGCATTTATTCCGATCACAGAAGAGTGCCCTAAGGGAACATGCACAAACCCTTATGGTTGGACAAAGTCAATGCTTGAGCAGGTTCTTACAGATATTCAGAAGGCAGATCCAGAGTGGAATGTTGTTCTTCTTAGATATTTCAACCCTATCGGAGCACATAAGAGCGGAACAATCGGTGAGAATCCTAACGGAATTCCTAACAACCTGATGCCTTATATCACACAGGTTGCCGTTGGAAAGCTTCCACAGCTCAACGTATTTGGTGATGACTATGATACTCCGGACGGAACAGGCGTCCGCGACTATATCCATGTTGTAGACCTTGCTCTCGGACATGTTAAGGCTCTTAAGAAGCTTGAGCCGGGCAGCGGACTTAACATCTACAACCTTGGAACAGGTGTGGGCTACAGCGTTCTTGACATTGTAAAGAACTTTGAAGCTGCTACAGGAGTTAAGATTCCTTATGTTATCAAGGAGAGACGTGCCGGCGATATCGCTACATGCTACTCCAATGCTGACAAGGCAGAAAAAGAACTTGGATGGAAGGCTCAGAACGGAATCAAGGAAATGTGCGCTGATTCCTGGAGATGGCAGAGCCAGAATCCAAATGGATACGACGATTAAAGATTTAAATGAGGTTTTATAATGTACAAAATTGAGTGTGACACACATACTCATACATTTTATTCAAGACATGCTTATTCAACTATTGAAGAAAATGTACGAGCAGCGAAGGAAGCGGGTATGACGCTTTTGGGCAGCACAGATCACTTCAGTGACATGCTGTTTGGGGATTACAAAGAGGTTAAGAATTATCAGTATCTCTTTTGTACCAATATGTGGCCAAGAAATTGGCAGGGGGTTACACTTTTAAGAGGTTGTGAAGCAGATATTGTTGATATGGATGGTCACTTGTTTGGCCACGATATAGAGGTGTTAAAATCAACTATAGGTGATACATACGATCCACCTCAGAATTTACAGAAGATGGTTTTTGACAGATGCGATTATGTCATTGCAAGTGTTCATGCCAAGAGACATACGATAGGTGAGTCAATTGCAAGGAATACCCAGATGTACATAAATGCTCTTGAGAATCCCAAGGTGTTCTTTATTGGACATATTGGAAGAGCGGGAGTTCCCTTTGAACTTGATGAAGTTCTTTTAAGGGCAAAAGAACTCCATAAGCCGATAGAAATCAATGAACACAGTTTTTCTTTTGAAGGACATCACAAAGAGCTTTGCAGAAAGATTGCAGAGAGATGCGCAGAGCTTGGCGTCAGCATCTGTATAAACACTGATGCACATATTTCTATCGAGATAGGTCATATGGATAAAGCTGTAAATATGCTCGAAAGCATAGATTTTCCACAGGAGCTTATAATAAACCGCTCCAGGGAAGCTTTCCTGAAAGGACTTAAGGACAGCGGGGTATTCACTGATGTTTCGGTTGTGGGTTAAACTTATAGACGATAATCACCTGATCAAAGACATGGTTGTGTGTGATGATACTGTAGACAGCAGAACACATAAAGTCATGAATTCAATAGAGAAGGCCTGCTATGAAATGGATCTTTCAAAGCCCATATGGCTTAAGCCTATAGTTAGAGATTTTCAGATTCATGCCAAGTGCAGATTTACTAAGGATGCCTTTATTGAAGACGTACCTTTTGACTATATGGAAATTCAAGTAATAGAAGAAGACTATTGAGAATGATTCTCACATGATCTGCTGACAAGGCGGCGCGTGTGAGATTTTTCTTATTATTATGTGAAATTTCTTTTCAAGGGTATTGCCAAATTGTAAAAAAATATTATTTTTATATTATAAATTGAACACAATTCCGTCACAGAATAAAACTATACTGAATTTCATAAAAAGAAAGGAAGAAGGTAATAGAGATGTTTGAAGATGATAAAAGCGGACAGAACAATTCTTATGGATCCTATAGTTATGGATCTGGATACGGGCAACAAAGTACTTCTTCAAATGGATATGTAAATAATAATTATGTAAATAATCAGAATTCATATGGCGGTCAGAATTCATACGGATATGGAAATGGTCAGCAGACATATGGAACATATCAGTATAGTGGAAATAATTTTGGAAGTACACCTGAGCCACCCAAACCACCTAAAAAGAAAAACACAGCAGCAATTGTTATTGCAGCAGTTTTAATACTTGCATTGGTAGTTGGAGGTATTGGTGCAGGATATTATGCATATTCAAGACATATTTCACTTTTAGCTTCAAGTGAAAATTCTCAGGAAGCAACTAAGGATCAGACAAAAGAGGAAGAGACACAAACTGCAGAAAGTTCAGAGAGCACAGAAACAGAGCAGTCTACAGAGAAAAAGGTTGAAACTACAACAACCAGCGCAGCTACATCAGTAGTTGTAACAGATGTAACAGAAGTTGTTGAAGAAGTGATGCCTGCAATGGTTATCATTCATAATAACTACACAGCATCAGCAAGCTACTTTGGATACACACAGACACAGGAAGCTACAGCTTCAGGTAGTGGTATTATTGTAGGTGAGAATGATACAGAGCTTTTGATCGCAACTAACTACCATGTTGTAGAGGGTGCAGATTCCCTTGAAGTAATCTTTAATGATGACTCATCAGTAGAAGCTGTTGTTAAGGGATCTGATTCAGATATGGACCTTGCAGTAATTGCCGTATCAATCGATGAGGTTTCATCAGACACACTTGACTCAATCAAGGTTGCAACTCTTGGAGACAGCGATTCACTTACACTTGGCGAACCTGCAATAGCAATCGGTAACGCACTTGGTTATGGCCAGTCTGTTACAACAGGTGTTATTTCAGCTATTAACAGAGAGGTTGAAACTGAAGAAGGCGTTACACATACATTTATTCAGACAGATGCAGCTATCAACCCTGGTAACTCAGGTGGAGCTCTTTTGAACATTCAGGGCGAAGTTATCGGTATCAACTCCAACAAGATTGGCGGCGATACAGTAGAAGGTATGGGATATGCTATTCCTATTTCAGTAGCTAAGCCTATCATCGATAAGCTCATGAACGAAGAGACAAAACGCAAGGTATCTGAGGAAGACAGAGGATACATTGGAATTTCAGGTGTAAGCGTTCCTTCAGAGATCCATGAAGTATATGGTATTCCTCTTGGAGTACTTGTTCATGATGTATATGAAGGTGGCGGAGCAGCCGATGCAGGTATTAAGAGTGGCGACGTTATCATTTCCTTTGATGGCGAAGAGATCACATCAATGGATGATCTTCAGAGCAGACTTGAGTACTACGCAAAAGGCACAACTGTTTCAATTACTGTAATGAGACAGAGCGATTCAGGCTACACAGAGGTAACTCTTGATGTAACACTTGGCGAAGCAGCCAGCACATCAAGCAGCACAGATTCTAACGCAGCAGGATCAGGTGACAACCAGTACAACGGACAGCAGCAGCCTGCACTTCCAGATGACAAGAATGGACAGAATGGTGGCAATAGCCAGCAGCAGGGCGGCGGACACTAATGATAATAAAAAGATGCTGTGAAAAATGATTTCATTTTTCACAGCATCTTTTTTTTGTCTTTATACTGATGTGGCCTGCTCAGTGTTAAATACAGGGAGCTTTGGCTGGATGGAATCACCGCGGATCTCTATGAGAGGAGAGGCTTTACCATCGATGTAGTCTCTTGTGATGGTTACACGTCCAATGTTCTCATCCTTTGGAATCTCATACATGATATCAAGCATGAATTCTTCTATGATGGCACGTAGAGCTCTGGCTCCGGTATCTTTTTCAAGTGCCTTTTCTGCGATAGCTTCAAGTGCGCTGTCATCGAACTGAAGATCAACTTCATCAAGTGCAAGGAGCTTCTGATACTGCTTAAGTATCGCGTTCTTAGGCTCTTTTAATATTTGGATGAGCATATCCTTTGTAAGGGCCTGAAGTGTACAGATAATAGGAAGTCTTCCAAGGAACTCAGGAATCATTCCAAATTTCTTAAGGTCTTCGACTGTAACATTAGAAAGAATGTTAGGGTCATCTTCATATTTATCCTTAAGATCAGCATCAAAACCAATTGATGTCTGCTTGTTAAGTCTCTGTGTAATGATCTCTTCAAGATCAGGGAAAGCACCGCCGCAGATAAACAGGATATTTCTGGTGTTCACTGTGGTAAGAGGAACCATGGCATTTTTGCTGCCGGCGCCTACAGGTACTTCAACGTTAGAGCCTTCAAGGAGTTTGAGCATTCCCTGCTGAACTGACTCGCCGCTTACATCTCTTGATGTGGTGTTCTTTTTCTTGGCAATCTTATCTATTTCATCGATAAAGATAATTCCATGCTCAGTCTTTTCTACATCATTGCCTGCTGCAGCAAGGAGCTTACTAACAACACTCTCGATATCATCGCCGATATATCCGGCCTCTGTAAGTGATGTGGCATCTGCGATTGCAAGCGGCACATCAAGGAGCTTTGCAAGAGTTTTTACAAGGTAAGTTTTTCCGCTTCCTGTTGGGCCCAGTAAAAGAATGTTTGATTTCTCAATTTCAATGTCATCCATTGTGTCTGTGGCTACTCTCTTATAGTGGTTGTAAACTGCTACAGACATAACCTTTTTGGCTTGATCCTGGCCGATAACATACTCATCAAGTTTAGCCTTGATCTTGTGAGGAGCAGGGATGTTCTTGATGTCAAAAGCAGGTTTTACCTTGCCCTCGCTTTTTTTCTTGATCTTCTGAGAATTTGGTATGCCACCCATGTTGAAACCATTGTTGTTGTCCATGTTAAAGAATCCAAATCCTGGGAATCCATTCTGATTCTTGTTGAGCTCATTCATGAGATTTGGATTGTTCAAAAGATTCTGATAGTCAAACTGGCTTACAGTATCCATGGTCTTCTGCATGCAGTCATTGCAGATGCAGATGTTGTTTGGAAGATGGAACATCTTGCCAGCTTTGCTCTCAGGACGTCTGCAGACAAAGCAGACGTCTTCGTATTCAGTTTTTTCTTCATTATTATTCGATGTATTATCAGATTTATCGTCAGAGGCAGCTGAATCAGTTGTAGTATCCACAACTTCGGATTCCTCGCCGTCTTTGACTTCTCTGAAATCAAATTCGTCGTCTCTGTTATTTGTCATAACTACTCCAATCTTCAATATAAACTACTAAACCCATGAAGTTATTATATGCACACCGGGCGCATCCTTACAAGTTAACATTCTATTAACAAATATTTAAAAACAGCCCGATACAATATGCACCGGACTGCCATTTTATAAAAGCTATTATTCAAATACGATCTGTGTTCCTGCCTTGCCCTTGAGCGCATCCTTAACAGAATCAAGAGAAGTGATAAGAACTTCGCCTGCATGATTTGCTTCAAGGAACTCGATAGCTGCTTCAATTTTTGGAAGCATGTCAACTTCGCCGAATTCTCCGGCTTCGATATATTTCTTAGCTGCAGCAACATTCATCTTCTGAATTGGCTGCTGATCCTCTTTGCCAAAGTTTGTATATACATAAGGAACGGAAGTAAGGATTATAAGCTTGTCGGATTTAAGGTCTGCAGCAAGCTTACCGGCAATGGCATCTTTTTCAATAACAGCGGAAGCGCCCTTAAGTACGTGGCCCTGTTCAATTACAGGAATTCCGCCGCCGCCGCAGGCGATAACTTCCTGGCCTGCATCAACAAGTGCTCTGATGGCATCTATTTCTACAATATCAATAGGCTTTGGAGCAGCAATTATTCTGCGATAGCCTTTGCCTGGAATTTCTTTTACAAAATTACCCTTTTTAATTTCGGTGTCAGCATCTTCCTTTGACATGTTTCTTCCGATTGCCTTGGTAGGAGCGTAAAAAGCCTCATCATAAGGATCTACTGTAACTTGGGTAAGGAGTGTACTTACAGGAGTTGAGATGCCGCGACTTGTAAGCTCTGTTTTTAGGGAGTTCTGAATATCGTAACCTACATAGCCCTGGCTCATGGCGTTGCATACGCACATGGGAGCTGCGGTGTAATCGATATAGATTCTGTGGAGCTCAGTCATTGCTTTGTGTATCATGCTGACCTGAGGTCCGTTACTGTGGGTGATGACGAGCTGGTAACCAGCTTCTATGAGATCCGCCAAAGCTTTGGCAGTGACCTTTGTTGCATTCATCTGCTCATTGGTTGTAACACCGAGAGCTTCGTGTCCTAGAGAAACTACAGCCTTAATATTGTCCATTTTATCCCCGTTTCCGCACGGAATGTGCTAGTAAAGATAAAGTTATTGTACATTAATTGCCCCGGTTTTAAAAGTTAAATAGGAAGAATAATATTCAGATGAAATACATTTTCTTCAGCGTACGCGTTCATGGCGCCTTCAAACTTATCAACCAGCATCTTTATGCTCTTTACTCCAAATCCATGGCCACTCTCATTTTTTTCTCTGACAGGGAGCTGGCCGTCAAATTTGATTTCGCCTTCAAAATAGTTCCATATATGGATGATCACTGAGTCGCCGAACTTTTTAAGACTTACGTCAATTACTCGCTTGTCGGGGTCAGTCACAGTATCGGCGCCGGCTCTTGCATTATCTATTGCATTGGCAAAAAGAAAATACAAAGACATGCTGTCATAGGCACCGAGAGAATCTGTGTAGCTTACGCAGTTAAAGCGGATATTCTGCTGTTTGCAGAGAGTGCTCATATTTCTAAGAAGAACATCAAGAACTTCGTTGCCTGTTTTTACCAGGGGAGCGAAGCCTTCAATCGAATCTCTGATAGGTGAAAGATCCGGCACATCAAGCTTGTTCTCTTCTGCCAGACGTTCGATTCTGTCCAGCATATGTTTTAAGTCATGGGTTTGGATGTTAGTAAACTGAACCATTGCTTTCCACTGTTCATACTGTTTTTCAGAAGCAGACAAAAGACCTTTTATAACCAGGGACTCTGATTTTTCTTCCTGCCATCTGTACAGATAAAGCTGCATGGCTAGGGCAAGGGCACAGCATATGATAGCGTATATGCAAGCTGCAAGCTCGTAGTAGATGTTGTCAGAACTGTGGTCTACAACCAGTCTGTTTACGCCAATACATGTGAGGACGATTGTTATAGACAGGACATTTAGCCTTATTGAATTTTTTTCAAAATGGAAGTTTTTGGCAACCAGTATGAAAACAATAATATAAACAATCGAACAAATGATAATTTCTAAAGCGATGGAAAAAATATAATTTGATGAAGCTGCCTCTTTTACAAAAGGAATAAGAGTGATCATCAAAGTGAGCTTATTGGCAATGTGCTGAGTTGCAACACCGTTTATGCATGATGAGATTATGGAGAAAGAATCACCTTCAAATGACACAATCGAGATGACAGCGGTAATTCCTATTATTATAAGTAGAAAAATTAATCTTCCCAGAGTGGAAGAAGTGCTGTAGAAGTCTATCTGAAGGACCAGAGGTATGGCTACCATAAGACTTAAAGTAAACCTTAATATAAAGAATTTTTTTCTTTTATAGGCGCTTAAAAACAGAAGCTCTGCAACGAGAATCTCTAAGAAATATCCCACAGATGTAAGGGTTATGATCATGGAACCGTTCATTATAAAATCATCCTCCAAGGTACATATTAAGCTGTTCCAAAAAAGCTTTTTTCTTGGAACGACCGATTTTGATCATATCTCTGCCGACCTTGATCTCATCGCCGTAAAGCCCCTTTACGTAAGCGAGATTTACAAGGACTGAGGCACTGCATCTGGCAAAATTGCTGCCTGCAAGTTCTGCTTCTCTTTCGCTTAGGCCGCCATAAGAATCAATTATCTCATCAGCAGTGTGGAACATCAGATCATGTCCCATTACTTCGATATACATAATGTCATTGGAAGAAAGAATGTGAGTGCCTCTTTTGTCTTTTACCTTAACGGGCTGGCCTGTTCTTCCCTCTAAAAGTCGCATGGCCTTGTCGAGCTTTACAGAGAGGTTGCTGTAGCTGATGGGCTTAAGACAGTAGTCCAAAGCGTCAACGCCGTAGCCTTCAGGCGCATATTGAGGCATGTTTGTAACAAAGAACAAAAGAACTGTATCGTCAATCCGACGCAGCTTTTTAGCGGCTTCCATACCATTGAGGAAACCTTTTCCCAAATCCACGTCCATAAAAACAATGTCGAAAGCCTTTTTGTAATCATCTAAAAAGCTCTCGGCCTTGGTATATATTTTGGCATTAAAATCAAATCCCTTCTCGTTACCGTACTTTTCAAGGCAACTTTCAAGGAACGAAGAATACTCTGTATCGTCTTCAATAATAGCTATTCGAAACTGTTTCATGACTCTATTTTACAGCATTGAATTGTGCATTGTAAATTATGCTGTTAAAACTGTCGTTTATTCCACAATGATTGAAATCATATATTGCAATTTTGTAAGATTTAACCATATAAAGGAGATTTAGCATGAGAAAAATTCACAACATTAACAACGATTGGAACTTTTCTATTGATGGAAAAGAAAAAGAAGTAGTCAATATTCCGCACACCTGGAACAATATCGACGGTCAGGATGGTGGAAATGACTATCTGAGGACACTGGCAACATATGAAAAGAAATTTGAAAGTCCTTCTTTTGATAGAAACAGTGAAGACGTTTATCTGGAGTTTGACGGAGTGAATTCAGAGTGCGACGTCTTTTTAAATGACGAAAGAATAATCAGACATGAAGGTGGATATTCCACATTCAGAAAAAATATCACAGAAGTTTTGAAGGAGGGAGAGAACAACCTTCTTGTAAAAGTGGATAACAGACCAAATACAAAAGTTTATCCACAGAAGGCGGATTTCACTTTCTACGGTGGTATATACAGAGATGTAAAGCTCGTAGTAGTTAATAAAAAGAGATTTGACCTGGATTACTTTGGAGGCAAGGGACTTCAGGTTACAGCAACTCCTATTGAAGGATATAAAAAAGCAAAGGTAGCCACAAAAATGTGGCTCAACACTGATTCAGGGGAAGTGCGTGTCACGATTTTTGATAAAGAGGGAAATGAAGTATGTCAGGAGATGTCTCACAGATCTATGGATGAGGGCTGGTCAGATATGCTCATTCAGGATGTTCATCTCTGGGATGGAATCGATGACCCATATCTTTACAGATTAAAGGCAGAGCTTTTGGTTGATGGAAATGTGGTTGATGAAGTAGAGACACGTTTTGGTGTCAGAGATTTCCACTATCATCCAAAGACAGGTTTTTATCTGAACGGCAGAAAATATACACTTCACGGTGTTAGCAGGCATCAGGACAGGAAAGGCCTTGGTAATGCAATCACAGATGAGATGCACAAAGAGGATATGGACCTTATCTGCGAGGTTGGAGCCAACACGATCAGACTTGCGCACTATCAGCACAGCCAGACATTTTATGATCTTTGCGATGAGAGGGGAATGGTAGTGTGGGCTGAGATTCCTTATATTTCAGAACACATGCCAAACGGAAGAGCCAACACAATAAGTCAGATGAAAGAGCTGATCATTCAGAACTACAATCATCCATCTATTGTGTGCTGGGGAATTTCCAATGAGATAACAATATCCACAAAAGATAAAAAAGATATGCTGGACAACCACAGAGAACTTAACGATCTGTGCCATGAGATGGACAAGACAAGATTTACAACTCTTGCCTGCTATGCGGTTTGCGGACCATTCAATAAAGTGGCGCATATCACAGATACTGTAAGCTGGAACCTTTATCTTGGCTGGTATGTTCCGGGACTTTTCTTAAATGACCTGTGGATGAGATTTTTCCACTTCGTTTATCCGGACAGAAGCCTTGGTTACTCGGAATATGGATGTGAGGGAATGCCAAACCTTCATTCAGAAAGACCTAGAAGAGGCGACCACACAGAGGAGTATCAGGCCCATTATCACGAGTACATGCTCAGATGCTTTGAAAGAAATCCATTCATGTGGGCAACACACGTATGGAATATGTTCGACTTTGCAGCAGATGCAAGAAATCAGGGCGGTGAGCCGGGTATGAACCACAAGGGACTTATTACTTTTGACAGGAAGACCAAGAAAGACAGCTTCTACATCTACAAAGCATGGTGGAGCAAAGAACCTTTTGTTCATATCACATCCAAGAGATTTAGGGACAGAACCTCAAACAAGATAACTGTAAAGGTTTATTCAAATCAGAATGAAGTAACTCTTTACAAAGATGGAAACAAGCTTGAGACCAAGCATGGCCAGCACGTATTTGAGTTTAAGGTTTCTCTTACAGGAGAAAATGAATTTATGGCTGTAAGCGGGGCATGCCGCGACAAAGCAGTCTTTAGAAAGGTTAGCAGACCAAATCCTGAATATACACTTAAGGAATCAGGAGATAAGGGAGCTAACTGGACAAAGTAATAAGGGAGAAGAGTTATGGCAGAAACAGTAAATAAGAATGATGGAATAAACAGAGCAAAGCTCTATCAGCTGGTGCTTTTTCCACTGAATAACGGAGCTACAAATGTTTATTACGTCCTGGTCCTTGCTTATATTGCGACCTTTGGTTCAAACGTACTTGGACTTGGCGTTTTATTTGCGTCAGTGATGGTAACAGGAATGAGAGTATTCGACGCTTTCACAGACCCTGTTATCGGCGCGCTTATGGACAGAACAAACGGGAAATTCGGTAAGTTCAGGCCATTCATGGTGATAGGAAATGCCATTATGGCACTCAGCATTATCACAATGTACATTATTACTCCTAAGATTCCGGACACAATGATGGCTCTTAGGTACGCAGCTTTTGTGGGCTTATATGCGATCTGGGTAATCGGTTATACATTCCAGACCTCCTGCACAAGAGCAGGTCAGACGGTTCTTACATCTGATCCTAACCAGAGACCTCTTTTCACAATATTTAATACTGTAGGTTCTCTTGCAGGAATGGGAGTTATGCAGTTCCTTGCACCAATCATCAGAGCAAATGTTGCAGACTACTCAAGCGCAGACTTTTACAAGGTTTTAACACCAATTGGAATCACAGTTTCAATTATTCTTACAATACTTGCCATCATCGGTATCTGGGAAAAAGACCAGCCGAAGTACTTCGGAATCGGTGGAAGCAAGCAGGAGAAAGTAAAGATTTCCGAATATGTAGAGATCATCAAAAACAACAGCCCTATGAAGAGACTTATGATCGCGGGCGCAGGATGCAAACTGGCTCTTTCAATCGCCACAAACACAACAGTTTTGTGCATGCTCTATGGCTGCATGATGGGTAACTACGACGGACTTTACCTTCCAATGATGATAGTTGGTTACGTATTCTCAGTTCCTTTCTTTGTTCTCACAGTAAGAACAAGCCAGAAGAAAGGCCAGAGAGCTTCACTTCTTAGATATGTGTCACTTGCACTTGTTTGTTATGTAGGTGTACTTGCACTTTTACTTGCATGGAAGCAGGGTGTTCCGGGAGTTAACCTCTCACTTATTTCAAACGGAAAGCTCAGCATCAATATCTACACAGTTCTTTTCCTTGTGTTCTTTGGTGTTGGTTACGGTGCTTACTATTCTACAGCAGATATGCCCATTCCAATGGTTGCAGACTGCTCAGATTATGAAACATACAGATCAGGAAAATACATTCCTGGAATCATGGGAACACTCTTTTCCCTTGTGGATAAGCTTGTTTCCTCGCTGTCAGCTACAGTAGTGGGAATCGCTGTAAGCCTGATAGGAATTAAGTCTCTTCCAACTGCAGATACGCCCTACTCATCAGGGATGAATGTAGTTGTTATCATACTTTTCTGCGTAGTGCCTATGGTTGCTTGGATTGCTACGATCATTGCAATGAAGGGTTACATCTTAACGGGGGAAAAGATGCGCATGATACAGGAAGTTAATCAGAAGCGCAAGAAGGCCATTGAAGAAGGTATGAGTATAGAGAAGGCAATGGAACAATATAAATAACAGGAGGAAAGAAAACTTGAAAAAGACAGGTATTTTCAGAGGTTTAGCAGCACTGATGACATTTTTGCTGTCAATCTCAGTAATCGTTGGAAACACACTCGAGTCCTTTTCATCTACAATCGACACAGCTCTTGGAACACAGAGCGAAATGATGGTAACAGATGATCAGGATGCAGTGTACGACAAATTTACACCACCTGCTGAGCTTCTCAACGAAGACGGCACAGGTAACTCACACGCACTTATCCAGGCTGCTATTGATCTTAACAGACAGCAGGCAGCAGAAGGAACAGTACTTCTTAAGAACAATGGAGTATTACCTCTTTCATCAGGAAGTGCAGTTACACTTTTTGGTATCAGATCCCAGGTGCCAATCTTAGGATCAAGCTTTGGTGTAAAAGCATGCGGAGGCTTTATCAATCTTGATGAGGCACTTCAGAACAATAAGACAGATTTCGCCCATCACATCACAACATCTCTTTCACAGAACTGGGCAACAGGCCAGGTTGAAAGAGGAGCAACAACAGACGGATGGTCTGGTGATGAGTTTGATTTTGACGGTGCCGGATTCAAGGTTAATTCTACAATGACCAGCATCTATACAAAGCTCAATGAGACATACCTTCATACAGAAAATGCAGGCCCTTCAGAAGAGTATGATCCGGGCGAGCCTTCAATTGCAGAAATTGAGGCAGTTAACGCAGATTATAAGAGCACATTTGCTCAGTATGGCGATGCAGCGATCGTTGTTATCGGCAGACCAAGCGCAGAGAGTGAAGACTACCTTCCTGGTGGAATCGTAGCAGGACTTGGCGCAGAGGAGCCTCTTGCTCTTACAACTAATGAAAAAGATATTATTGCTCTTGCAAAAGAGTGCAGTGATAAGGTTATCGTTCTTATCAACAGCGCTTCAGCAGTAGAGATCGGCGACCTTAAGGACGATGCAGATATTGATGCTATCCTTTGGATCGGTGCACCAGGCTCATACGGTATGCTCGGTGTAGCTGATATCCTTTCAGGAAAGGTTAGCCCTTCAGGCGGACTTGCTGATATTTTCCCAACATATAACCTTTCTGCTCCAGCTATGCAGAATATGGGAAATTTCTCATACAAGAATGCTGAATCAGTTATCACAAGAGAAAACAGCAGCAACTACATCATAGAGGCTGAGGGAATCTATGTTGGTTACCGCTACTATGAGACAAGATATTACGATGCAGTTCTCGGACAGGGAAATGCTACTTCAAATGCAGGCACATATGCATCAGCTAACGGCTGGGATTATGACGCAGAAGTTGCTTATGGCTTCGGCTATGGACTTTCATATACAACTTTTGATATGGAATATGAAGGTGATCCGGTATTTGAAATTTCAAAAGACGGCGATGTAACAACAGCAACAGCTACATTTAATGTAAAGGTTACAAATACAGGTGATGTAGCAGGTAAAAAGAGCGTTCAGATCTATGGACAGGCTCCTTATACAGAGGGCGGACTTGAGAAGAGCGCGATAGTTCTTTTGAACTATGGAAAAACAGGCACATTGCAGCCTGGCGAATCAGAAGTAGTTCCTGTAACTGTTGATCTTCAGTACATTGCTACTTATGACAGCTCTTTTGACAATGGTGACGGTACATTCGGTACATACGTTATCGATCCAGGCACATACTACTTTGCATTTGGTAACGGCGCTCATGATGCCCTTAACAACATCATGGCAGCTCAGGGCATCGACACTGCATCACTTGTAGGCGAAGCCAACGCAGACTATGCATACCAGACAGAGATCACAGAAGATACACTTGCAAGAACATCATTTGCATATTCAAAGACAGGTGAAAAGATCTCTAACCAGCTTGATTATGCTGACTGGAATTACTTCCAGGATGGCGAGGTTACATACCTTAGCCGTGCTGACTGGGAAGGTACATATCCTAAGACATACAGCGATATGGAACTTACAAGCCAGGAACTCATTGATTACCTCAATGGTAAGTACTACACACTTAAGACAGATGATGATACATCAGATATCAAGTGGGGCCAGGACGGCGACCTCATGTTCTATGAGATGGCAGGCCTTGACTTTGATGATGAGAAGTGGGAAGAACTTCTTTCAGAGATGACACTTGAAGAAGCTCAGTACCTTGCTACATTCGGTGGCCCAAGTATCCCTGGTGCTGACTCAATTGGAACAGTTGAGACATACATGACAGAGAACGCCGGAAACGGTATTGCAGTTAACCTCAATGCGTCAAAAGACACAGAGGCTCCATGGAACATTTCAAGTGATGATCCTAACGGAAACTGGCATCCTGAAGTATTCGGAAGCAGCCCGCTTACAGCAGCTTCATTTAACCCACAGCTTGCTTATGAGCTCGGCGAGTTTATCGGTATCGAGTCACTCTTTACAGGTATTCCGATCCTTTGGGGTCCCGGACTTAACACACATCGCCACGCTTATAACGGACGTAACGGCGAGTACTATTCAGAGGATCCTATCCTCTCAGGCTACACAGCAATGGAATTTGCAATTGGTGCTCTTAACTATGGTCTTATTGCTGCTCCTAAGCACTATGCATTCAACGACCAGGAGACAAACAGAGCAGGTGTTGCTCCATTCATGACAGAGCAGAGAGCCCGTGAAGTTGAGCTTAGAGCTTACCAGATTGCTTTCGAAGCAACAAAGTATGATACAGAAGACTACGATGCAGGTATGAGAGGTCTCATGATCTCCTTCTCCAAGATCGGACCGGTTGAGTGTACTGTAAGCACAGGACTTATGACTGAGATCCTCAAGAAGGAATGGGGCTTCACAGGATATGCTGTAACAGATATCTATGATGACTTTGACCTTTACACAGCAGTTCTTACATCCGGTGCTACCTGCTACGATACACGAGGAATGTCAGGGTTCTACACAGATACAACTCTTGACAGCCCAAGATTTGCAAATCAGGCAGATGGTTCAACTATCAGTGCATCGGTATTTGCAGGAGATAAGAACGCTCAGCTTGCAGTTCGTGAGGCAGCTCACAATGTTCTCTATGCAATAGCATCAAGTAACCTTATGAACAGGTACAACGCAACAACACATGTTGTTAAGTTAAACACATGGTGGAGAACAGCTTACTACACAGCAATCGGAGTTACAGCTGCATTTACAGTACTGTTTGCACTGCTGTACGTCCTTTCAAAGAGAAAAAAGAAGGAGGCTTGAATATGGCAGACTTTATGAAAAAGCAGAGCATTGGCTCATACTTTAACTGCATCGCAGCAGTACTGGGTATTGTTGGAATTGTGGCAGCACTTATCTGCAGCAAAATGACAGTGACTTATGCTCTCGGAAATATGGTAACAATCGCACTCCTTGGAGTTTGCGGAATAATCCTTGCAGTAGCTGCAATCTGCCTTCCAAACAAGTTTGGCAACCATGACATCTTAGGAACTCTTGCAGTTCTTGGTGCCATTGCAGTTTACACAGCAGCATTTGGTCAGGTTCTTTCAGAGAGAATCCTCCTTATTGCAGGACTTTTCAGCTATGATTCAGTCAACACAGTAGGCTGGCAGGTATTCTACGTAACAGTAGTTTCAATTGCAGCTTTCCTTGTAGCTGACATCATTCTGATCATTGGTGCATTTTCAAGATCAGTTAAAGAGAACTGATAAATTTTAACAGATCCCTTACATGGACAAACGTCTGTGTAAGGGATTTATATTATGAAAAAGACATAAAAAATTCACTTGAAATTTTGATAAAAAGTAGTAGACTATCTCGTTGTTAGATACTATAAGTCAGGGTTTATAAATGCTCTGACTTATATTTGTTTGAGCAGAGCTTTTTACGAAGCGCGTTATGAATTGGGATTCAAGAAAAATAGGTAATTTATGAAGAAGACAAGTAATATAAAAGATCTTACGGTTGGAAATCCAATGTCTCTGATTTTCGGATTTGCCATGTCACTTTTCTGGGGCATGCTCTTCCAGCAGCTATACAACATCATAGATACTGCGATAGTTTCATGGTTTCTTGGGAAAGAGGCCTATACAGGAATGGGAACAACAGGTGCTGTTAACTTCCTTATAATGGGCTTTTGCATGGGAGTATGTAACGGATTTGCGATTCCTGTAGCTCAGAGATTTGGAGCAAAAGACTATAAGAGCATGAGAAAGTTCGTGTCACATGCCATTATTCTTTGCTCAGTATTTGCAGTTGTAATGACATTATTAGTCAGTATTTTCTGCAGACAGATTCTTGTGATCATGAAGACTCCTGAAGATGTCTTTGAATATGCATATATTTATATTCTCGTTATCTTTCTTGGAATTCCTGTTACATATATGTACAATCTTCTCTCTGCCATAATAAGAGCTCTCGGAGATTCCAAGCACCCTGTAGAATACCTGATAATTGCTTCAGTTCTCAATATTGTATTGGACCTTTTGTTCATCATTCCTCTTCACTGGGGGATTTTTGGAGCAGCCTTTGCCACTGTGGTTTCACAGCTTGCTGCGGGCACGATGTGTCTTGTTTACATAATCAAAAAGATAGATATCCTTCATTTGAGGAAAGAAGACTGGGAGCTTGACAGAGACCACTTTGTTATCCTGTTTAACATGGGTGTTCCAATGGGACTTCAGTATTCAATAACAGCCATCGGAAGCGTTATCCTCCAGACAGCCATCAATGCCCTTGGTACAGATGCGGCAGCTGCTGTTACAACAGGCGGTAAGGTGGGAATGTTCTTCTGTATTCCTTTTGATGCTCTTGGTTCAACAATGGCAACCTATGGGGGACAGAATGTTGGGGCCAAAAAGCTTGACCACCTTCAGCAGGGACTTGTGGCAGCAGTTAAGCTTGGTTGCGGATACGCTATCCTTGCATTTGTAGTGCTTGCCCTCTTTGGAAGACAGTTCTCAATGATATTCCTTGATGCAGGAGAGGCAGCCTGCCTTGATAATGCTCACATGTTCCTTTTCTACAATAGTATGTTTTATGTGCCACTTGCACTTGTTAATATAGTGAGATTCCTGATTCAGGGTATGGGCTTTTCAATGTTTGCCGTCCTGGCCGGAGTCATGGAGATGATAGGCCGAAGCGTTGTTGCCATTCTCCTTGTTCCTAAGTTTGGATTCATAGCTATTTGCCTTGCTTCACCGGCAGCATGGATACTTGCAGATCTTTTCCTTATCCCTGCATTCATCATGGTAAGGAATAAACTTCGCAGAATATTTGGAGGTCAGGTAGAAGTTTACTGATTTCTGGAGACAAAGGGGACGGTTCTAGTTGACTCACGACTTTAGTCGCGAGTCAACTAGAACCGTCCCCTTTGTCTCATTCATTCAATCGGCTGCTCATGTTTGGGTCTAGGTCAGGATTTATCTTGGTTATCTTGCGGTCGTAGGTCATAAGGCCATTTACCTCTTCTTCAACGTCGGAGACCTGGGTGTAAACTGCACCGGCCAGACCCTTTGGAATAAGCGGTTTTAGATCCGCATTTATAAGATTGTAGTAAGCGACACCAAGGTCATCTAAGGTGTCATATTTTTTATAGCCGTAAACCCTGTCTACGCTTGAATGACCGTTTATGTGACAAGTGTATCCGCCATACTCGGATATGACGAATGCACGTCCCTTAGGATCGTTTTCCACAGACAAAGGTCTGAAGTAATTGTGGACACTTCTAAAGTCGCCGCTTCCCTCATCAAACCATCCGCTGGCCTGGTCAACAGGTCGTGTCTTATCCAGCTCTTTTGCCATAATAGTGGCACCTGCAGCATTGAATTGCCCCCAGCCTTCGTTAAAGAGCACCCAGGTGGCAATACTGGGAACGTTGTAGAGATACCTTATGGTGTTCTGCATCTCATCGAGCCATTCCCTGCGGCCCTCAGCTGAGCCTCTTGAGAAAGTCTTGTAGTAAGCCGGTCCGTCAGACATGCGTCCGAATACCTTAGGGAAAAGAGTTGGCAGGTAAGAAACCACGGGCTTGGCATAGGAAGAGCCACCACTTACCATATCCTGCCATACTATCATTCCAAGTCTGTCGCAGTGATAGTACCAGCGGGCAGACTCAACTTTTATATGCTTGCGCATCATGTTGAAATGAAGGCGCTTCATCTCAGTTATGTCATAGATAAGTGCATCATCAGATGGAGCAGTGTAAAGGCCATCGGGCCAGTAGCCCTGATCCAGAACTCCCATGAGGAAATAGGGCCTTCCGTTCAAGAAGAATCTGGATTTGCCTCTGTCGTCATATTTGACTTCAAAGGACCTCATGGCAAAATAGGAGCTTACGTGATCCTGGCCACATAAGATCTGGATCGGATACAGGTAAGGATCCTCCGGACTCCACAGATGAGGACTTTCAATCTTGAATTTAAAACTGTAATAGGAAGGTGCAATAGCAGAGTGATCTACACCGATAGTAGGATACGTGTCTGAAGAAAAAGACCATTCTCCACTAAAGGTTGTTCCGGGACGAGTGTCAGAGTCAGGTGACTTAACAAGTTCGTGGCCGGGAATTTTCACTGTTACGGTAGCTTTTTTGTTGGTTGCAACTTCTATAATCACGGAATGAAGGTCTGCACCGGGATGTATCTTGATCTCTCTGACATAGACTTCAGGAACTTCTTCGATCCATACAGTCTGCCAGATTCCGCTCTGAGCTGTGTAGTACATGCCGCCGCGTTTTAAAGTCTGCTTGCCGCGGCTGTGATAGGATGAATCACTGGTGTCACGAACCCTTAGGTAAATCGTGTTATCAGCTGTACTTAGTTTATCCTCGTTGAAAATAAGGAAATCAGTTATATCAATTGTAAATGGCAGATATCCGCCGCTGTGAGAACCAACAAGGGAGTCATTTACAAATACATCAGCAAACTGGTCGACTGCTCCAAAATGCAGAAGAATCCTTGAAGTGCGGGATTTTCTTGTGATACAGGGGAGATTCTTTTTATACCATAGAAGCTGGTCCGGAAGGAGTCTTTTTTCAACGCCTGAAAGAATGGCTTCCGGCGAAAACGGTACAAGAATATTTCCTTCCATGCGGGAAGGAAGCTCATCTTTTGAATTAACAGGGGCAAAAAGATATTCCCAATATCCGTTGAGATTGACATAGCTATCACGGACGAACTGCGGACGAGGATATTCTTTTAACAGATTGGCAGGATCAATGTTTTCACCCCAAGTCGTGTAGAGTCTGTTCAGAATGTCATCTTCGTGGGGCTTATCGATAGCTTTGATTGCATCAATTAAGTCCATAACATACCATCCTTTTAGTGTTCTACTGTATTGTTATGCGCGTACTGCATAATAAGGTCCTGATAAAATGCTGCAAGTGTAGCATTGCGATATACATTTATCCACAGAAGGGGGATAAAAAGAGTTATCACACCAAGGAGCATGATCGGGATAAATGATACGTTTAGATAAAGAAGCTTAAAACGGTTGCCTTTCATGAGACGTCTGCTTGTTGCCAACAGCTCTTTTGCACTTCTGTCCTGGAAATCATGAAGAAGGTAAAAGGCCTGTGAATAAGTCAGACGAACATAAACATTAACAATGAGCTCTACAAAAAGAGCAAGTATTGTTCCAAGAAGCAGATTCGGTGAAGTGTTGTGCTGTGTGAGGTAGAGAAGATATGTGGCAGGAAGCCCTATAACGAAGTCTACAAGCACAAAAAGAGACTGAACCTTCACGGCCTTTTCAGGGAATATCTTAAATCCGAAAAAGAGATCTGAAATAGAGACATTCTGTGAATAGATCAGATTCATATAAAGGTATGTCTTGCCTGAAACAAGCACACCTAAAAGAATGCTTACAATAAGCACTATTGCTTCATTTATTACATACTGAATTATGCTTCCGGAACTGGAAACAGTGGCAATACCAGACAGAACCAGCTGTATGATGATGACGATAAGATCCGCAGATATAAGTGTTCCGTACTTTTCAAGAGAACGCTCTTTTGCGATTGCTTTAAGTTCTGCTGATGATTTTAGATTAGTCATTTTGATAATAAACCCCGCCTTATCCGGCAAGATCTACGTTGTTCCCCACAAGTCCCTGTCTGTCCATGGACTTTCTCGCCTTCTGATAAGGATTCTCCTCGTTTTCGTATTTTATTTTGGTGGCTGTCGTTCCACCGCTTACATAAACGCGCCCACACTCAGGACATACAGCTGTCTTGATAGAAACAGAAGCCTGTAAGACCTTGCCGTTGTTCTGGGCTGCGTCTTTATATGCATTACTCACATGTTCCGCCTCGTGACCGCGGACTCTTGCACCTGCCGCTGCAGGATCAATGTGCTGTGCGCTCTTAAAGGAAACCATCTCATCGGAACCGTCCTGATATTTTCGGTTCTTGCAGGTCTCACACTCTGCAGGAGATGATGTTTTTCCAGGAGCTTTCTGGGTAGATTCGTTTGGATTAAGGATAGGCTTTGTAGCTTCTGCAGCACTTGTGGAAGATGCTGCATAACCTCCAAACATTCCATATCCGCCGCCTATTGCACCGATCATACTCATAGGCACCTCTTTTCAACATAGGACTCTTACTGTTACAGATCGCTTAGCCCCAGCTCTTTTAACAGATCGTCAAAACTCTGACCGTTCATCTGCTCGGACATCTGGTTGAGCTGCTGTCTGTAGGTAGGATCAGTAAGAATAGTATGCATAGATGAAACAAAAACAATGTAACCTAGAACTATACCGATAGTTCCATATATAATTCCGCGCTTTGCCTGAGGAAGAAGCTTTTTTTCTGAACCCTTAGACAAAATGCCAAGGACAACTGCCACTCCTCCAAGGACGATGCCTATATTCATTACAAAACAAAGAGGAATAGCTATAAGTCCTGTAACAAGAGCTACAGTGGCCATGTTTACGTGGCTGTCAAGCTGGTTGTGACTCTTGTTGTAGTTGTAATTATTGTAGTAGTACTTATCATCCCCGTTATCGCCCATACAAAACTCCTCGCGAACATAATTTCATACATTAAATATACAATATTAACCGCTTTTTTACAATGTTTGGGCCTTTATGTAAGTCTTGAAAACAGTGCAAAATGCTTGGTATAATAGGGGAGTGTGCTGATTTATAGAATTTTCAGCAAAAATTTATTATTAAATAGCTTTTTATAAGCGAGGGAAGTATGGATATTGTATTAAAGATCAAAGAAGAACTTAACGTGGAAAAGTGGCAGGTAGAGGCTGCTGTCAAACTTATTGACGAAGGCAACACCATCCCATTCATTTCTCGTTACAGAAAGGAAGTAACGGGCTCACTTAATGATGAGCAGCTTCGTAATCTTGATGAAAGGCTTAAATATTTAAGAGGCCTTGAAGAGCGCAGGGAGCAGGTACTTGCTTCTATAGAAGAACAGGGCAAGATGACTGACGAACTCAAAGCCAAGATCGTAGCTGCAGAAACAATGGTAGCTCTGGAGGATCTTTATCTTCCATACAGACCAAAGAGAAAGACAAGAGCCAGCGTCGCAAGAGAAAAGGGACTTGAAGGTCTTGCAAATATTCTTTTGGCGCAGGAAACAACAAAGCCGCTCCAGGAGGAGGCTGCTGCATTCGTTGACCCTGAAAAAGGAGTCAATGACCCTGCTGAAGCACTTCAGGGAGCTATGGATATCATAGCTGAGGATGTTTCTGATAACGCTGACTTTAGAACATACATAAGAGAAACTACAATGGAGCAGGGCGTACTTACAAGTAAGGCCAAGGATGAGAAGGCTCAGAGTGTCTACGAGATGTACTACAACTACGAAGAGCCTGTTAAAAAAGTTCTCGGACACAGAGTACTTGCTCTTAACCGTGGAGAGGCAGAGAAGTTCCTGGTTGTTAAGATTGAGGCACCCGAAGAGCAGATTTTGCAGTACCTTGATAAAAAGATGCTCAAAAACGACAATCCTGTCACAACTCCTGTAATAAAAGAAATCAACCAGGATGCATATGAAAGACTAATTGCTCCTGCTATCGAGCGTGATATTAGAAACGAGCTCACAGAAAAGGCTGAGGATGGCGCTATTTCCGTATTTGGCAAAAACCTCACTCAGCTTCTTATGGCACCACCTATTGCCGGCAAGACAGTCCTTGGCTGGGACCCTGCTTTCAGAACAGGCTGCAAGCTCGCAATCGTAGATGCAACAGGTAAGGTCCTTGATACAAAGGTCATCTATCCTACAGCACCTCAGAACAAAGTTGAGGAGGCCAAGGCCGAGCTTAAAAAGCTCATCGACAAATATGATGTTGACCTTATTTCAGTTGGTAATGGTACTGCTTCAAGAGAGTCAGAGCAGGTTATCGTCGAGCTGATAAAAGAGCTGGATAAGCCTGTTCAGTACGTAATCGTAAGTGAGGCAGGTGCTTCAGTTTACTCAGCAAGTAAGCTTGCTACAGAAGAGTTCCCACAGTTTGACGTAGGACAGCGTAGCGCAGCTTCAATTGCCAGAAGACTTCAGGATCCTTTGGCAGAGCTTGTTAAGATTGATCCTAAGTCAATCGGCGTTGGTCAGTACCAGCACGACATGAACCAGAAAAAACTTGGAGAAGCCCTTGAAGGTGTAGTAGAGACCTGCGTTAACAAAGTTGGTGTAGACCTCAACACAGCATCTGCTCCACTTCTTCAGTACATTTCAGGTATCAGTAAGGTTATCGCGAAAAACATTGTTGAATATAGAGAAGAGAACGGTAAGTTTAACAGCAGAGCAGAGCTTTTAAATGTACCAAAGCTCGGACCTAAGGCATATGAGCAGTGCGCAGGTTTCTTAAGGATTGCTGACGGTGAGAACCCTCTCGATGCCACAAGCGTTCACCCTGAATCCTATGATGCTACATTAAAACTCATGGACAAGCTTGGAATCACATTTGATGATGTAAGACAGGCTCAGAAGAACGCTGCCAAGGCTTCACTTGAAAAGCCTTCAGCTAAAAAGGAAGAAAAGCCAAAGCCACAGAAAAAGGCAAAGCAGGTAGTTATAAGAAATACAAGCACAGCTATGGGTGCTGCTCTTGCTGCGGCTCTTGCAGAAAGTAACCTTGCTGTCACAGAAGCGGAGGTTTCAAATTCAAAGAAGGAAAAAGAAACTGAGAATACTTCAAATACAGCTTCTGCAACAGGATCACTGTCAAAGAAAGTATCTGAGTCAGATAAAAAGAAACTTGCAGAGGAACTTGGAATCGGTGAGATCACACTTACAGATATCCTCTCAGAGCTTGAAAAACCATCAAGAGACCCTCGTGAGAATATGCCTGCACCAATCCTTAGAAGCGACGTCCTTGATATGAAGGACTTAAAGCCGGGAATGGTACTTAAGGGAACAGTAAGAAACGTAATCGACTTTGGATGTTTCGTAGATATAGGTGTTCACCAGGATGGACTTGTTCATATCTCACACATCACAGACAAGTACATCAAACACCCTCTTGAGGCTGTAAGCGTTGGAGATATCGTAGATGTTCAGGTTCTTGATGTTGAGCTTGATAAAAAGAGAATTTCTCTTTCAATGAAGCTTCAGGATCCTGCAAAGGTTGCTGCAGAAGCTGCTGCAAAAGCTGCAGAGAGACCTGCACCAAAGGTAAAAGCAGAGGATAAGGCTTCAAAGCCTGCACCAAAGAGAACTTCAGTTGTTGATCAGGTTGCAAAGGCAGCAGGCGTAACCAAGAAAGCTGCTCCTGTTAAAAAGACTGCTGCACCTGCAAGCGCTGCTAAAGCAGATGCTCCAAAAGCTGCACCGGCAGAAGCTCCTAAGAAGTTCAAGAAAAAGGGCATTGTTATTTTTAAAGGAAATGCTAACGACTAATACAAAAAAATGATATAATTATTTTGGAATCTTGTTAATCATATTGTGAAGCCGGTAATATTTTTTGCCGGCTTCATCATCTTAAGAGAGGCAGATTGCAAAATGGGCGAGTTATTTGAGTTTTTAAAAAGTGCTGTCAAACAACTGATTAGTAACAAAACCCGAACGCTGATGACGATGCTGGGCATTATCATCGGTATTGCATCTGTGGTCATAGTAGTCACTATGGGAAATGGTATGACGGATTTTCTGGTCAGAGAACTGGATAGCGTTATGCCTAATACCGGTGATATCTCAATGAATGTCAACAAAACAACAGAAAGAATAACACGTGAGGATCTTAAGGAAGTAAAAGAGCGTGTTCCGGATATATATGGCATCACACCCGTTTTATCTCCTGAGTATGAGTCAGTAAAGATCAAAACAAAAAGAGGATCTTATCTGGCAGCTATCGTCGGCAGATCAGAGGGGGGACTTTATGCTCAAGGACCTGTAATGGCAGCCGGATCATATTTTACTGAGCAGCAGGTGGACAATGCAGCAAGGATATGCGTAATTAACGATACAGATGCTGACAAAATATTTGGCACGCGAAATTGTATCGGTATGGATATTGAGATTACTATTGGTGCAAAGTCTGCAACTTATACCGTAGTAGGACTGAGACAAAATACTGCTTCAGTAGTTTTTAGTATGTTCGATGATCCGGGGGATGAATATATGGCATCTGTTGAAGTTCCATATACCTCCTACTGCGCAGATTACAACGTCAATGCCGATGCTTTGACCAGAGTCAGTGTATATGCACATCCTGAGCGCCTTTCAGAGCTTTCGGAACAGGCAAGAAATGTCATAGCCCGGAACCATATGATAAGGGATAAAGAACTGATTCCGCTTAGAGTATATGAGGGACTAAGCGATGTTTTTGGCAGTGTCATGAACAGCGCTCGTGTGTTCATGATCCTGATAGCTATCATTTCATTGGTGGTAGGCGGAATCGGCGTTATGAACATTATGCTTGTCTCAGTTACAGAGAGAACAAGGGAGATAGGTATCAGAAAATCCATAGGTGCAAGGACAGGAGCTGTTATGATACAGTTTCTGGCAGAATCAGCTTTTTTGACCTTGCTCGGTGGAATCTTAGGTATTGGTGTTGGGCTTGCACTGGCAAAGATTGGCTGTAATTTCCTGGGTTTCAAATTCATTATTTCTCCGATGGAAATTTTAATGGCAGCTCTTTTCTCTGTCATAATAGGAGTCTTCTTCGGTTTATATCCTGCTGCTAAGGCTTCCGGAATGAAACCCATAGATGCTCTTAGAAATCTTATGAGCGATGTCAAAAATACACGAGTAAGAGGTGGACTTACTATACTTGGTATTGTTATCGGTATTACAGCTGTTTTGGTTGTGCTTATCGTGAGTGATGGCTATGAGGCCCAGATGAAGGCAGATCTTAATAAGAGGGCAGCAGGCATAATTTTAAAAGTCGATCAGACCAAAACAGACAAGTTCATAACACGCGATGTTTTAAAAGCGCTTGAGGATCTTTATGCCGGGGATATTTATGGAATAGATATGCTTGAGGCTGTAGGCGGACCGGCCATGACCGTCAACAAGAGAGGAAAAGATGTGACTGCAGATCTTTTTGGTGATGGTGAGGCTCTTGGATATGAAAATGCCATGAAGCTCATTGTAGGAAGATACTACAGCTTTGAAGATATTTATGAGTGTAACAGGGTTTGTGTTATACCGGAGGTTACAGCAAAAGATATCTTTGGCTATACCAATGTTGTTGGAAAAGAACTGCCAATTACAATTGGACAAAAGTCATATAATCTGACAGTCGTGGGAGTTACTGAAAGTACGGCCTGGGACCTTGATAATGCAGCTACAGACTGTTATTTTGTCTACTTGCCTTTCACTACAGCCAGCGAGTTTTTGGGAAAAAATCCGGATCAGGTCGTTGCTTCCTGTAAGCTGGTCCTTGGTCATGACAGTGTTGATGATGCCCTTAAGAGACTCTCTTCCATAGCAGAAAATTTGCTGGAGGTAAGAGGAAAAGGGGCAATAACCATAACAAGAGAAGATACCATGAGTGGATTTGATAAGATAATCAAGGCCATAAAATATGTAGGTTCTGTTATAGCGGCTATATCAATAGTGGTAGGTGGAATTGGCGTCATGAATATCATGACTGTTACTGTCACGGAGAGAACAAGAGAGATTGGCATAAGAAAATCTATTGGTGCAAGAACGGGATATATCATGCTCCAGTTTTTAGGGGATGCATCAAGGCTTACTTTTATAGGTGGTCTCATAGGTGTGGCACTTGGACTTGGCTTATCCTATGTGGCATGCATGCTCGTAGGATTTCCATTTGTGGTAGACCCTGTAATGGTGGTGCTTGTGTCGGGAGCGTCTGTTGTACTTGGTATATTCTTTGGTATAAATCCGGCATATAAGGCCGCAAAACTAAAGCCAATCGATGCTCTCAGAACAGACTAAAAATCGATAAAAATTAAATATTTATAAATAAAAACTATTTTGTTGACAGCTTTTTTTCGCACGTAATAGAATATTCGTATAAACATTCAACCGTGAATTGTTAGTTTCTTTTTATTAGGAGGTATAGCTATGAACTTTACAAAGGAACAGATTGAGAAGGCTGCAAAATGTAAGAGTGTTGATGAGCTTTTAGAGCTTGCTAAGGCTGAGGGCATAGAACTTGCTAAGGATGAAGCTGAGAAGTATTTTGCACAGCTTTCAAATGGAGAGCTCAGCATCGATGATATGACAGACATTGCAGGTGGAGCATGCGGTGGAAATGTCTGTGCACAGTGTTAAGTTTAGTTTTTTGAATAAGAGGTGCAAAAAATGAGCGAAATCAAAGTATCAAAAGAGCTTTTTCAGAAGCTTACAACTTGCAAAACTGCGCAGGAAGTTGTTGATCTTTGCAAAGCGGAGTCTATAGATCTCCCAATTGAAGATGCGGAGAAATTCATAGCACAGCTTTCAAGTGAAGAAATCAGCCTTGATAGTGCAGAGAAGATTGCGGGTGGCGAGCCTTGTGCTGGTGCGGTATCTTTTGGTTGCGTTGGCCTTGGTCTTTTTTAAGAATTGTAAATATCAAAAGTAAGCTAAACCCACATATGTATGAATATGTGGGTTTGCTTTGTATATGGGGGACCGAATGGAAAATTACCATTTAAGCAGGTATGACATAATTCTGCCATTTGAAGATATAGACGGAAAGGCTCTTTTGGCAAATGGCGTCTATGGAGCATATGATGTCGTTCCATTATCGTGTATAGAAAATCTTAAGTCAGGGGGAGAAGAGCTGGATGAAGAGCTTGCTGAAAGGCTGAAAAAAAGAGGCCATCTTGTAAAAGAGTCTGAAGAAGAGGAGCTAAAGAACGCCTCTCTTTTGACCAGGTGCTGGTGGCTTCTGCCCTACAGATCCATTATTGATCTGGTTATAATGCCAACTTATAACTGTAATTTCAGATGCGATTACTGCTATGAACGAAAGCGCCTGGAAAAAGGTAATGAGTGGCTTGGACACTCAATGAGCGATGAGGTTTTAGATGCGGTATTTGCTCAGGTTGATGAGTATATAAGACAGGGCAGGCGCATAAGAAATGTCTTTTTATATGGCGGAGAGCCGCTTCTTAGAACCAACAAAAAGCAGGTGGAGTATATAATAAATGCCTGTCATGAAAGAGAGATCAAGCTTATATGCGTCACAAACGGATATGACCTTGATGAGTATATAGATATATTGGAACCTGACTGGTTCGATTTTATTCAGATAACTGTCGATGGGCCGAGAGAAGTTCACGACAAGAGGCGATATCTGGCCGGTGGTCAGGGCAGTTATGAGAAAATAATGAAGAATATTTCCCTTGTGCTCAAAAAGGGCATACGGGTTCATCTTAGAACTAATATAAACAGATCTAATTTAGAGAGTGTAATGGAACTCCCTAAGGAGTTCGAAAAAAGAGGATTTTTAAAATATCCGAATTTCTACTGGTATTTCAAAGCTACAATAGGCTGCTTTGAAGATGATCCACAAAATGCCATAACGGATCTTGAGATGTATGAGACCATGAAGGCATCAGGTATAGATAAAAAAACGGCTTTGCAGCACTGCATGCTATATGGACAGATCACGAGAAGGGTTGGAGGTGCACTTGCAAAAGAGACATATCCCCCACTTCGTCCTGCAGCTTGTGGAGCTGAGTCAGATATGCTTGTAGTAGACCCTGACGGCAAGTTATATACCTGTTGGGATGTGGTTTCAATGGAGGAATACACAGTAGGTTACACTGATCTTGAAGCAAAGCGTTTCCGCTTCGATCTTAATTTCCCCAAATGGAGAGGACGTACAGCTGACAGGCTTGAGGACTGCGAAGCTTGTCCAATGATGATGGTTTGCGGCGGTGGATGTGCCATTGAAAGCGAACACGCATATGGAACTATGAACAAAGGATTCTGCGGAACCTTTAAGGAAGCCTTTGAAGAGGTTGTTCCATATATTTGCAGTAAAAAGTATAAAGAGAGCGGAGAGAATGAACTCTCTGGAAGCTGGTATGACCTTATTTTGAATATTTCAGATGAAGACAGAGAGATACTTTTATCCACGATGTCACAGCTTGAAGCCCAGAATATTCTCAAAAAATACTTAACAAGATATGCAAGGATTTTTAGGTGATCCTTGGGGAGGGCAGATGTTTTTTAGCTTAAAACAGCCATGGTGTCTAAGGGGCTACCAAAAAGATCTGATGCTCCTGGAACAGTCCGGAGAACTGGATCTTCCATATAGACTAACTTATCCATTGTTTGACCTTCTTAATAAGTGCGATGGGATAACTGACATCGAATTTGAAGATGGCAGTAAGGAAGATCAGGTTATCAGAAAATATATACAGATGGGCGTCCTCGAAAAGAGTGATGAGCCAAAAGAAATAGAATCCTGGCAGAGGTATAAACATTTCGACAACAGGCGCATACCTCAGGGGTTCTTTAGCGTGACCGGAAGGTGCAATCTAAACTGCATCCACTGTTTTTCAGCCACAGAATATGGCAAAAAGCCCTTTGAATTTTCAATGGAACAGATAGAGCATATTCTTGATCAGTACAACGACTGCGGTATCAGAAGGCTGACAATATCAGGCGGCGAGCCGCTTCTTCGCGCTGATTTTACAGATATCATAAAGGCAATGTCTGATCGGAAAATGGAAATGGCAAGGCTCTATACAAATGGGATGTTTTTTGATGAGAAGATAGTAAAGAGCCTTAAAGAAAATGGTCAGAACCCTCAGATCGTAATAAGTTTTGACGGTGTGGGAACCCATGACTGGATAAGAAATTTTAAGGGAGCCCAGGAAAAGGCAGAGGAAGCTATTAGATTCGCACTGCAGAATGGCTTTGAGGTAAAAACCAATGTCAATGTCAATTCCAAAACTGCTGAAAGACTTCCTGAGACTGCCCATTACCTGTATGAGCTTGGAATCCGTTCTATATTTTTCATAAGGACCAGCGAGGGCCCTAGATGGATAAGAAGCGGCTTCGGAAGTCTTTCAGCAGACGAATACTGGAGCGTGATGCTACAGGTTATGTCGAGTATCAGAAAAGAAAATAAAAAGGACTTGGAAATTATCTGGTTTAACGGGCCTACGCTTACAAGAGGAATAACAGCTAAGGCCCTAAAGGATGGCGCTCCTTTCAGATATGAGTCAGAGGATATAAAAAACTCTGCCTGGTGTTTTAAGGCAATCAATGACCTTTATGTATCATCTACGGGGATGGTATTTCCCTGCGATGGCTGCGAGGGTGTTGCACTTCAGACAGGATGGCTTGGAGATGATTCCAATATTCTTAAAAGACCTCTGAAAGATATAATTAATGATTCTCATTATGCAGAAATTATGAGGACGACTGCAGAAGAAGTTATAGAACACTCAACAGAATGCAGGGGCTGCAAGTGGGAAGAAAGGTGCCATGGCGGAAACTGTCGCGTCTGCGGAATGCTATATAAGGCAGTTGCTAACGGCTATACCTTTGAAAATTGCGACATTGATATAAAGCTTCCGGGGCCTCTTACCTGTGCTTTCTACAAAAAAGGCTACTATGAGAAACTGTTAAAAATACTAGAGGAATAGCTTGATGGGAAATGTGGATGTTGTGCAATGGATGATAACGGGCAACTGCAACTACCACTGCAGTCATTGTTACCTTGGTGAAGATAACAGAATAGAGCCGGATATTTCCCGTCTTTTGTCGGATATTGAATATTTTAAGAACTACGGGATAAAAAAGGTGATCCTGACAGGAGGAGAGCCTCTAATCAGAAAAGATCTGGGACAGCTTTTGAGAGCACTTTTTGATGCTGACATTAAAGTGACCGGAATAATCACAAACGGAGCACTGATAACAAAAGAGCTTTTAGGGATGCTTAAAGATTTTGGTAATGATACCACCTTTAGTATCAGCTATGACGGTGATGAAACTCACGATGTAGTAAGGTGCTTTAAGGGAGCTAAAGAAAAAACACTTGCAGCCTTTGATCTGTGCAGAAAAGAAGGCTTTAATACTGCAAGCGATATGACCTTTTATAGAGGAAATGCAGGCAATTTAAGGG
>JAEEGH010004756.1_pt1 | contig 34558 bp, 30 predicted proteins | sample 9134181 | NCBI WGS metagenome assembly JAEEGH01 (sample SAMN16246544, study PRJNA631951) | gut metagenome | biome: gut microbiome; feature: rumen; material: DP-attached | host: Bos | place: Iran: Karaj | collected 2018-10
TGAGCAGCGCACTCGCATCCCTGAACGTCGCTGTCGCTCACGGTATCCTTAGCTACGAAGCTGCCCAGATTCAAGAGGATTTGAAGTAATGAACTTTCAGGCCCGTTTAGAAGAACGTATCGCCAAGTGCGGCAACCCGATTTGCCTCGGCATGGATCCGGTCATGAAGTTGATCGATCCTTGCTGCCCCGAAGGTAGTGCCGAAGACAAGATCAAGCGTTTCTATTCCGAAATTCTGGAATGCTGTTTAAAGCGTAACGTGACGCCTGCCGTGGTGAAGCCGAATAGCGCTTACTACGAATGCGTGAGCGTGCAGGCCATGCTCGTGTTGCAGCAGCTGATTGCGGATTACAAGAGCGCCGGTATTCCCGTTATTTTGGATGCGAAGCGCGGTGACATCGGTAAGTCGAGCGCTGCCTACGCGACCGCTGCTTATGACGTGTACAAGGCCGATGCCGTGACGGTTTCCCCGTGGATGGGTGCCGATTCTGTGGGCCCGTTCATTCGTGAGAATTCCGAAAACGGTGCCTACGTCTTGCTCCGCACGAGCAACAAGGGCGCCCACGACTTCCAGGATTTGCCGGTGTCACGTAGCGACGATCCGCGCGATGTTGCCGAAGCCTTCTATTCCGTGGCAGACAAGATTATGGAATGGGATGCAAACCTCGGTTACCTCGGTGCCGTTGTCGGTGCAACCCACCCCGAAGAACTCGAAAAGATTACCGCTTACACGGTGGCCCACAAGCACGAAATTCCGTTCCTGATTCCGGGCGTGTCTATTCCGGGTGTTCCGGGCGGTCAGGGCGGCGACGCAAAGACCGTGCTTACGGCTATTGCGAACGGCGGTGGCAAGCGCAAGTTCCACGTGCTCAACAGCTCGAGCGGTTTGAACTTTGCTTACCAGCGCAGCGGACATCCCGAGAACTTCGCGAACGACTGCGTAGATGCTCTGGAAAAACTCGCGGAGGCCTGCCAGTTATAATTCAGAATTATGAATTCAGATTTCGGAATTAATTTATATTAACCATTGAATTGTTTTCGACTCTGAATTCTGAACTCTGGAATCTGAATTGCCTATGCGTTTCCTAGTTGTCATATTGTTCGCTATCGCAGTTATCGCGGCGGCCTTCCATTTCGCGAAGCCCTTGCCCGGTACAAACTTCGACGAGTCCTTCTTGCCGAAGGCTTCGACAGTGCATTACGTGGCGGCAGGTCATGACGCATCGGTGGCGGGACTTTTCTGGATCAAGGGTCTTACGGAACTCGGCGAAAGCTACCTGACCGGTAAGGAATATGCCTACCTGGGCCATGTGGCGGAACTTTCGACGAGTCTTGATTCCCTGTTCTACACGCCGTATTACTTTGTCGGTGGCGTGACTCCCATTGACGCACCGGATACTTCCGATTTCTCGGTATTGCGCCGCGCCAGCCGCGTTTACCCCGAAAACTGGCGCCTTTCCTTGTACTATGCGCTTCGCCTTGGTCGCGGCCCGTACCCGAACAAGACCGAGGCGGCGAACGTGATGCGCAAGTATTTCGATAGCCCGGACACGACGATTCCCGACCACATCCGCACGATTTACCGCAGCTTTGAAATTGACGAAATGCAGACGGAAACGGCGCTTGAAACGGTGCTGAATGACGTGATGCAGCCGCGCTTCAAGAAGTTCCGTGCGAGCTTCTATTCAAAGATTCTAAGGTTGATCGGCTACAAGGGCTTGATTAACGATGTGGAAAAGGACGAACATTACCAGAAGGTAAAAATGCTCGTCGACGGCATGGCCGATGGCAAAATACACCCCGCAATCGTCTACCGCGAGCTCCTCGCCATGAAGAAAATCCGTGACGACGAACTCGCGGAAGAAGCAAAGAAGTCGGCGGAAGATGCCGCGACAGATTCTACGGCAGCTGCGGACACAACAGTTGCGGCGGATTCAACCATCGCCAATTCTATAGCAACTATAGACACGACCGCGGTCGTTGATACGACTGCTGCGACAAAAGAATAATTTGTTTGTAAAACAATTCGCCGCATCTCGTTAGATGCAGCGTTTTTTTTTAGGATTCTGAATTCCGAAATCTGAATTCCGAAATCTGAATTTTAAAACTATTCCCCGCAGCGCTTGGCGTTGTTCGGGAGGCCCATCAGTTCAAAGGCGTTCTTGCAGCGGAGTTTCAAGTCCGTTGCTTCTTTTTTGGAGACGCTTTTCAGCTGCGAACGGAGGTAAAGGATGTTCGCCGTGTTGTAGGGCTTGTTCGCCTTGATCGCTTTTTCTTCGGCGACACGGTAGAGCGAATCTGCGTTGTCCTTGTTGGAAAGGTCAGCCATGCGGGCGGCGGTGAAGGCGTAGAAACCCCCGTTCTTGTCGGTGCGCTTGCCTAGCATCTTGAACGATTCGTTGGCGCGGCTCTGGTCGCGGTTTGCGGTGTAGGCGATTGCGCATCCGCCGTAGAAGGCTGCCTGGACGTTTTCGTCGGCGGACTTGAGCGACCTTTCGTTGTAGGAGTCGCATATCCTGACGGCGTCGGAAAACTTGTTGCGGGCGCTCAGGAGCGCCACTTTCGTCTTGGCTAACTGGATTCTTGTGCTATTGTCGAGGACGTTTTCACGGACGATCGAAAGGAGGGAATCCGCAAAATCAAGGTCAAGGCTCATGGTTCTGATCTGCGCCATGGCAATCAGTACGCGGGCTTCGGAGCGGAGGTCGGCTTCCTTGCGGCTCGCGAGCAGGGCGCGTTCCAGCTGGCCGTAACCCTTTGCGAATTTTCCGCTGTCAAAGGAGCGCTGTGCGCGGTAAGAAAGGATACTCGATTCGGAGGCGCTGGCGACGGTACCTGCGGCAAGTATCGCGACGAGAATCTGCTTGAGTCTGTGCGTTACCATAGGGTCTCCACCATGAACGGCACCGAGTCCTTGCTAGGCAGGGAACGCTTCACGATCCACATGTTCGAAACGCCTGCCATCAGGTCGTCTGCATTCTGGAGCGTCTGTTCCGTCGCTTCCATAAAGTCCGAAAGTCCGGCAGTCACGAGGCTTACTTCGTTCAGCAGTCCGTCAACCCGGTTGAAGGTGTTGTCCACCTTGCCCATCATGCCGTCGACATTTCCCAGGAGGTTGTCGAGTTTTTGCGGCATGGGTTGCAGTTCGTTCATCATGCCCGAGACATTGTCTGCGATATTGTCCACCTTGCCCAGGAGAACCGGGACCTGCACCTGTATCGTATCGAACAGGCCTGACGCCTGGTTAAGCACCTTCTTGCCGGAGTACGTGATGTCGTCGAGACGGTTGAGCTGGCGGTTTAAGTTGTCATAAAGGAGGCGTGACCCGAAAAGGGCACCGATGGTCGTTCCTGTATCCAGGGCCATTCCGACAAGGGTGTCGGCGGCGTTGATCAACTTGTTGACTCTTCCCAGGAGCTCGTTGGCGGTTTCGATCACGGTTTCGATATCCTGCGCATCTCCGGGTTTCAGGAAGTCTCCGTCTTGCAGCACGCGGCCCTTGCTACGGCGAATGTCGATGTTGACGACACGAGCCGAAATGAGGTTCTGGTCGCGGATTGCAAAAACTTCGGCACTGTCGGTAATCAGGTTCTGGTACTGCTTGCGAATCTTGAAATGCATGACGACGCCGTTGCCTTCGACTTCCATGCTGTCGATTTGGCCGACGTCCACGCCGCTGATCTGGACCTTGGTACCTGCGTGCAGGCCGAACGCCTTGTTGAATCGGCTTTGCAGGTGGTATTCTTCGACTCCGATAATTCCTTCGTCGAAAAGTTTCGCGTAAAGCACGATAGCAAACACCATGACGGAAACGGTAAAGAAGACTCCGACCAGAAGGCCGGAAATTTCCATCCAGTTGATTCCTTTCAACGGTTTGAATGCCATGCTAAGAATATAGTAATAGAACTTAGAATTTAGAGCTTAGTGCTTAGAATTTTGAGCTTAGAGCATAGATTATTCTTCTAAGTTCTACCAACTAAGCTCTACCAACAATTACCTAACCACTGAATCCTATATTTACTTCATGGATTTCTTTGATTTTTTGAATAATTCGGTAACGCCGTACCATACGGTGGATAGCCTCAAGGGTCTTGTTGACAGTGCGAAAGATGAAAAATTTCAGTTGTTCGAACGCGGCGGCGCCCTGATTGCCGTCCGTCCGCCAAAGGAAGTTTCTTCTGACTCGAAATTCAGGATTGCCCTGGCGCATACGGATTTCCCGACACTCAAGATTACGCCGGATCCCGATGGCGCTGCGGCGGGAGTGCGTACGTTGCACCCCGAGATTTACGGCAGTCCGATTTTTACCAGCTGGCTTGACCGCGACCTGGGTTATGCGGGCTTGATTGCCTATGAACAGGACGGCCGTTTACGTACAAAATTGGTCCGTGGCGAAAAGCTGTTCCGTATTCCGCAGCTTGCCGTGCACCTGAACCGTGGCGTGAACCAGGACGGCCTCAAGGTTAACCCGCAGACGGACCTGAATGCGCTTTGGACCGCCATCGGCGGTAAGGAAAACTTTACAGATGCTTTGGCGGCGGAATTGCCCGCCGGGGCGAAGCTTCTGGATTTCGACATCCAGCTGTTCGATGCGCAACCGGCGCAGCTTGGCGGCTTTGACGACGAATGGATTTACTCGGGTCGCCTTGATAACTTGAGCAGTTGCCACGCCATTGCCGAGGCTTTTGCCGCAGCCCTCGCCCTTGAAAAGGATTTCCAGGTGGCCGCTTTCTTCAATAACGAAGAGGTCGGTTCCGAGACCCGCGAAGGTGCCGCCGGAAACTTCCTGAAGAGCGTACTCGAAGAGGTTCTATCTTCATTTACACAAAACTCAAAGCGAGCTTGCGAGCGACCTCTTTCCTCGCTCCTTGCAGATTCGTTTGCATTGTCAATAGACATGGCGCACGCCTGCCATCCGAACTTTGTGCAGAAGCATGAAAGCAACCATGCCCCCGTATTGGGAGGCGGTGTCGTGTTGAAGGTGAACTCGCAAAAGCGCTATGCCAGCGACGTGTTCTCGAACGCGCGTTTCAAGCTGCTTTGTGAACAAAGTAACATTCCGTACCAGACTTTCGTGATGCGAAACGATATGCCCTGCGGCTCTACGGTGGGGCCCGCCATTTCGGCCAGTCTTGGAATTCCGACGGTGGATATTGGCGAACCCATGCTCAGTATGCACAGCATCCGCGAAATGACGGCTGTTGCGGATCACGAAAAAATGACAAAACTGGTTTCTGCGTTGTACGGTAGCTCAAATCTGCCCTAGATTAGTTACATTTACACACGCATGTTTGCTGATAAGATAAAAGCGATTCGCGGCAGGTTTCCGCGCAAGTCCCTGTTGGGGCAGTTTCTGCGTTACCTGGTGACGGGGGGCCTCGCCTTCGTTGTCGATTTTGGCCTGTTCGCCTTGTGTCTTTATGTGTTTGACTGGCATTACCTGCTTGCGAACTTGGTCGGCCTGGTTGCGGGGCTTGTGCTCAACTATACCATGAGTATCGTGTGGGTGTTTACGGCTTGCGAAAGGACTCTCGAAAAACGCAAGGTGATGGAATTCTCGCTGTTCGCGCTTGTGGGAATTGCCGGTGTCGGTATCAACCAGCTGCTGATGTTTTTGATGGTGGGCGTGTTTGACTGGAATGAGATGGTCTCCAAGATGGTGGCCGCGGTTCTTGTTCTGATGTGGAATTTTGGGGCGCGCAAGTTGATGCTGTTCCGAGAAAGGAAGGAGTGATTATGGTTGCTGAAAATAGTGGAAAGAAAATTGCCGTGATTGCGGGTGCGGGCCCTGCGGGACTCACCTGCGCGCTGGAACTTTTGCGTACGACAGATGTGAAGCCCGTGATTTTCGAAGCCGAAGATGTTATCGGCGGCATTTCGCGCACGGCGCGTTACAACGGCAACCGCATGGATATCGGCGGTCACCGCTTTTTCAGCAAGAGCGATACGGTGATGGACTGGTGGCAGGGAATCTTGCCGTTGCAGGGGGCCGCGAGCAAGGACGACATTGCTATTGGCCGCAAGGTGCCGCTGGTCGAAGGTGGCCCCGATCCCGAGAAGACGGACTACGTGATGCTTTGCCGCAGCCGTCTTTCCCGCATCCTTTTCTTACGCAAGCTCTTTGACTATCCGGTTTCGTTGAACGGCGACACCATCCGTAACCTTGGCCTTTGGCGCATGTTCAAGATTGGCATGAGCTACCTCAAGGTGCAGCTGCTGCCCGCCCGTAAGGAAAAAAGCCTTGAAGACTTCATGATCAACCGCTTTGGCGTGGAACTGTACCGTACGTTCTTCCGCGACTATACCGAAAAGGTGTGGGGCGTGCCCTGCAGCAAGATCAGCCCCGACTGGGGCGGTCAGCGCATCAAGGGCCTCTCGATCACCAAGACCGTGGTGCACGCGCTCAAGCAGATTTTTGCCGGCAAGAAGAAGACTGAAGCTGGTGCCGCGAACGGCGCGGACATCCGCCAGAAGGATACCGAGACGAGTCTTATCGGGCAGTTCCTTTACCCGAAATTCGGCCCTGGCCAGCTTTGGGAAACGGTCGCCGAGAAGGTGCAGGAAATGGGCGGCGAAATCCGCATGAATTCGAAGGTCGTGGGCGTGAACCGCTCCGCCGACGGTAAGCGCATCGAAAGCGTGGTTGTAGAATCCCGTGCGGCAGACGGAAACGTTTCGACCGAAACGGTCGCCTGCGACTACTTCCTCAGCACGATGCCCGTGAAGGAACTTGTCGCTGCGATGGACAATGAAAAGAATCCGGTGTCGGCAGAAGTTCGCCGCGTATCCGACGGCCTTGTGTACCGCGACTTCATTACCGTGGGGCTCCTGCTCGACGAACTGCTTATCAAGAACCCGGCGAAGCCCGGCACTCCCGAAAGCAAGCTCAAGTTCGTGGCGGACAACTGGATCTATGTGCAGGAATCCGACGTGAAGCTCGGCCGCATTCAGATTTTCAACAACTGGAGCCCCTACCTGGTGGCCGACCCGAGCAAGGTCTGGATTGGCCTCGAATACTTCGCGACCGAGGGCGACGAAATGTGGCGCATGCCCGATGCCGACTTCATCAAGTTCGCGATTGCGGAACTCGACAAGATTCACGTGGCAAAGCCCGAGTCCGTCCGCGATTCCGTGGTGTTCCATATCAAGAAGGCGTACCCGGCCTACTTCGGCACCTATGGCGAATTCGACAAGGTGCGCGCCTATGTGGACCCCATCGAGAACCTTTTCCTGATGGGCCGTAACGGCATGCACAAGTACAACAATATGGACCACAGCATGCTCGCCGCCATGGAAGTCGCGAAATGCATCCGCGAAAATTCTACCGACAAGACTGCCCTCTGGAACGTGAATAGCGAAGAAGAATACCACGAAGGCAAGAAAGCGTAGCGGAGCCTCTGATGAAAAAATTGCTCGGAATTTTCAGGCTCCCTGAACTCTATTGTGCATTGCTGTTGGCGGCAAGCCTCGTCGTCGGTTTTGCGTTGAGGGTTTCGGTCGAAAACGTCGTGCTGAGGCAGGGCGCTTCTATGGAGAACGTAAGCCTTCCCGTTACCAAGAAAATGCGGGATGGGGAAGTGTTCCAGGTTGAACTGGATATCAAGAATGTCTACCGTACTCCGTACGACCTGCGCGTGGTTCCCGACGATTGCGCCGAGGGAATTGTAATCAATGGACAAAATCTGGAAATCAGGTCGGAGCCGGGGCGCTGTAATTTTACGAAAGGTTTCCTGCTGGACGACAGCGTGACTGCGCCGCATCGGGTGGGCGACAAGACTCACTATACGTTCTACTTGAAGAACAACGGCGGAAATGCAGGACTGAATGTATTTATCTACCAGACGTCGTTCTTGACACGCGTGGCGAATGTCGGCGCGGTGGTCTTTTTTGCGTTGCTCTGCATGTTTGTGGCGCGGCGGTTCAAGTTGCGCGGCGGAATCCTTTTCCTCTTTTTGTTGGGAGTGCTCCTCAGGACGGTGTTTTTTGCGAACGTGCCGTACACGACTTACTCGAACGATGTTGACGGGCATGTTGCCTACGTACAGTACGTCCTCGACAACCATGCCATTCCCGGAGTTGATGACTGTTGGACTTGCTACCATCCGCCGGTTTATTACGTAACGGCAGCTCCTGCGTTCGTTCTGGGGAACTGGATTGGAGTTACGGGAACGACGGGGTTGCAGGCGTTCAGCTTGCTGCTGTCGGTGCTCACGCTTTTCCTTGGAATCCTGTTCCTGAAGAATTTTATGTCGGGCGGTGCGCTTGGAATTGCATCGCTGTTGTGGACGATGTGGCCCGTTCTGATTTTGATGTCGCCCCGCATCGGTAACGACCAGATGTTCTGCCTGATGCATGTGCTTTGCCTGTGGGGCGGCGTAAAGTATTTCAACGAAGGTCGTGGCAAGTTCCTGATTGTGGCGGTCCTTGCAGCGGCACTTGCGGTGTGGACCAAGACGACGGGCGTGGTGACCATCGGGATGGTTTTCCTGTTTGCCGTTGGCGGTTACGTTCGGAGCGCGAGGCTTTTGCACCCGACAAAGTCCGAGGTGGTGGCGTGGGTGTTTTTCGCGTTGCTCCTCGCGGGAATCGCTTTGCAGAAACTGCTCGGCGACGCGGACCTGGTGGGCAATTCGAGCGGCCTGAACGGACGGTTGAGAGTTGGCAACGAGGCGTTCAACTACATCTTCTTTGACCTGAAATCCTTCGTGACGCATCCTTACACGAGTGCCTGGAACGAGGAATGGGGACGCGAGTTCTTCTGGAATTATGCGTTCAAGTCGTCGATGTTCGGTGAATTTGAACTGGTGCGCAACGAGACCGGAAGGACGCTCGCGACCTTGATGAGCGTGTCTTTCCTCGGGCTCATGGTATATGCGGCCCGCGGATTCTGGAAGACGAAACTGCAAGCGATGCACTGGATTCTGTTGTTGCAGGCGGCGGCGTTCTTTGGCGCGCTGATGGTCTTGCGTATCAAGGTGCCGTTCTCTTGCAGTAACGACTTCAGGTACATTGCACCGGTCGTGCTGAGCATGGTGCCCTTCATGGCGACGGGAATTACCCTGGAAGGCTCTTCGGTCAAGTGGAAAGTGCTCGGTTACGCGCTGGTGGCGACATTTGCCTTGAGCACGGTGATTTTGTATATTCTTGCTATGTAGAAACAAGTTAGTTCGGGCCGGCGAACTCTAGGTCCCTGAGCTCGGTTGGTGAGCCTGCCGAACCATGCCGAAGGGCCGAGCTATCCATGGAAGAATGAAGATGCGTTTTTTGTTGATTTGTGTATGTGTGCTGTCGGTGGCCTTGTGGGCGCGCCCCATCAACGATGGCAATAAGCTGTTCAAGAACGGCGACTATGCCGGAGCGCTCGAAAAGTATATGAAGGCCCGTGAATCGGAGCCTGCAAACCCGCTTTTGTTCTACAATATCGGAACTTGCCAGTACAGGCTCGGCAACTACGAAGAGGCTAAGAAGGAACTCGAGAGTGCCGTGCGCATGCCGGATAAAAAGATGGCAGCGAAGGCGGCGTACAACCTCGCGAACACGCATTTCCGCATGGGCGAAAAGGCGGCTGAAGGTAGCGAACGCATTGCCGCGTGGCGCGAATCGGTGGCGTACCTGAAAAAGGCGATTGACCTCGACAATGATTTCGAGAACGCCAAGAAGAACGTGGAAATCGTGCAGCGCAAGCTGAAAGAGGAACTCGACAAGCAAAAGCAGAATCAGGATCAAAACCAGGACCAGAACAACGACCAGAAACAGCCGCCGCTTTCCGAGAAGGCGAAGGAAGTCTTGGCGCGTGCGCTCCAGCTCTGCAAAGACGGCAAGTATGCCGAAGGCAAGGAGATGCTTGAGAACCTGATTGCCGAAGATGAAACTGCGGGTCAGCTCAGCGGACACGTGCAGCGCATCGACGATGTCATCGAAATCAAGGCGGGCCGCAAGCCCAAGGCGAAAATTGACGCGAGCAACACCGACAACGACCTGGAGGTGATCTGATGCGTTTGATTAGACGAGAGAATAGTGTCATCCTGAGCGGAGCCGTTAGGCGGAGTCGAAGGATCTCTGTTGCTTTGAGCTTTGTGTTGTTCTTTACTGCTGCAGTATTTGCAGCCCCGAAGTCCGCATCTGCCTATTACAGCGACGCCGCCTTCCAGTACATTGAAAACCGTCTGCCCTCTGCCGAAATCACCTGCAACGAGGGCCTGCAATACTACCCGAACGACCAGAAACTGCAAATGCTCCTGGACCGTATCCACGAAGCCAAGGACGAGCAGAAGAACGAGAACAAGAAGAACGACAAGAACCAGGATAACAATCAGGACCAGAACCAGGATCAGAACAAGGATCAGCAGGACCAGAATCAGGACCAGCAGAACCAGGATCAGAATGGCGAAGGCAATTCCAGCGGGTCCGAAAGTTCTTCGAGTGCTTCCGAAGACCAGAACCAGAATGGTGGCGGACAGTCCAGCAGCTCGGATGCAGGAAGCTCCGACAGCGAAGGCGGTGCGCAGCCAGAACAGCAGCCCGAACAGCCGCAGGAAAATTCCAGCGACAGTAACGGCGGCGAGGAACCCCAGGAACAGCCCGTGCAGATGGGCGAGATGAGCCCCGAAGAAGCCGCGCAGCTCCTGAAAGACTTTGACGAACAGAACGGCGAACGCAAACCCTGGAAACCTATCCGCGGCCAAGCAAGACCGGCGAAAGACTGGTAAGGGTATCAAGCGAGAACCCACTTGTGGGTTCGCATTTGATACCCGCAAGGTCTTGCGCGAAGCGCAATGATTGGTAAGGCGAGCGCCGCAGAAAAATGCTTGCATTTTTCTATGGCCGAGCCGCCGAGTCTTGCGCTTGTAAAGCGCAACGACTGGTAAGGTGTCAATTGTCGCCCCGGCCACAGTGCCGGGGTCTCCTTTTTTATATTGTAAAATATGAGAAAACTTGTCCTTGCTTTTTGTTTCAGCGCCCTGCTGGGTGCAGGCTTTGTTGCCTGCGGTGACGATTCGTCGGCGAGTGCCGCCGATACACTTTCAAGCGAAAGTTCGCTGGAGTCAAGTTCCTCCGAAATAATCAAGGTCCCTGCCAGCACTGAGCAGGGTCGAAGTGAGCCAGCCGAAGGTTCAAGTTCCTCCGAAATAATCAAGGTCCCTGAGCCTGCCGAAGGTTCAAGCTCCTCCGAAATAACCAAGGTCCCTGAGCCTGCCGAAGGGACAAGTTCCTCAGTGAATGTGGCGCTATCTTCGTCGAGCGCTGCACCAGAATCCAGCAGCGACGATGACGATGGCGACGACGGCAAGTGTACCGCTTGCGACAGCTACACCGCGGCAGACCCCGAACTCATCGAAAACGGCGGCAAGGGTTCCGTGACCACCTACGGGAGCATCACGGCGAAAGAAACGAGCCTCGGTGGCGCCTGCAACTACGGACAAACTAACATACAATACTACGCGGCGATTCATGTGAATGTGTCCCCCGGCGATGAAAAGGGCCCGTGGAATGGCGGCGCGGCCTGTGGCGGCTGCGTCCGCGTGAAGGCTAAAACACCCGATGGCTGGAAAAAGGTGACGGTGCGCATTACCGACCGCTGCCCCGATGCCGATTGCGGCGTAGACCTGGGAGGCGCTCCTGCTTCCGACATCATGGGGATTCAGGTGGGCCGCTACTATGGCGAATGGGAATTCGTGAGCTGCGAAGGTGTCGATGGCGTGTGGGGCGATTCAACGTCCATCTGGGTCAAGGAAGGTGCCAGCGAATTCTGGAGCATAATCCAAGTGCGCAATCCAAAGGACATGGTAAAATCCATCGCCATCTACGGTATCGACACCAGCGACTTCTACGAACTTGAAATGGTCGTGGGTACCGAAAACTTCTGGACCGTTCCTGAGGCCGTCTTAAAGACCGACAACCGCTACCGCGTTGTAGTAAAGTACCGCACCGGTACCGACGACGAATGGAAAATCAAGGGCTCCGACCTCGCAGTACCCGAGGCGAACCTGTACCTATACGAACATAGGGAATAGGCTAGATCAACTATACTTGACTTGTAGATTTTTCTGGAGTCATCTTTTGTACGGTGATGGCACCGATGGTTTCGTTCTGGGCTAGTTCCAAAAGCAGGTCGAATTTATCCTTGGGGTTGAGCTTTAGGCTTCTGCAGATGTATGCTAGGTTTTCGCCTTCGGGCAAGAGTCCGCTGAAAAACGGAAATAGGTATCGTGAAGAAAAAATCCTTTGTGATTTGGGAAATCCGATAGCGATTGATGTGCCTCCGGTTGCGAGGTAGTTGCTGTCGTAGATAAATACAAAGCGTCTTTTGTTCGCTAGCAGATACCCTGCAGTTTTCCCATTTTTTAGAACGCGTGCTTTGCGTAATCTGTAGTGTGACGTTTTAATCATATCTGACTCGCTCCTGCAGGGTGAGGGTTGCTTGTTTGCAAAGATTCTGCATTTATACTCATCTTGTAGTAAAATAAGATTTGGGAAGTCTATAGTCAATAGTGATGACTAGGGGCGATGAAATCTGCAATATATTGCGTGTTTTGCTGCTTAATGGGGCGTTTATGGAAATGTGCACTAAGATTCGCTAAATTATCATGCCCGCGAATGCGGGCATCTCTTGTTCTCTTTAAATAATCTATATTAAGGTAGACATAGCCCCATTCCTCGCGGTTTGGGGCGCATAGAAATTTGAGTTATTGCTCTTATTCTCGCCTTGAAAAACGACCAAAATTTTCAAATCCAACGAGAATGGGCAGACACTCACGCACCCTGTGCGTGGGTCGTTTGTGCTTACGTTGGATAGGTTTCTTGGTCGTTACCTCAAGGCGGTGAGTGCATTCGACACCACGCCTTTTTTGTAGAAAAGGACTTCGGCTCGGTCATGCCTGTGCAAGCACGGTCGCGACTCTCGCCTTACGCCTTTTTGTGGATTGAATGTACTGGAATCGGGGCAAGCAACCCCGAGGTCCTGTGAAGGTTCAAAAGACAAAGCCGGAGAAGAAATCGGCGCAGATTAAGTCCAAGGAACGCGTCGCCGCTCATGGCGAGGTATTTACTGCCGAGCGCGAAGTGAACGCAATGCTTGACTTGGTAAAGCAGGAGACCGAGCGCATTGATTCTCGATTTTTGGAACCCGCCTGTGGAACGGGCAACTTTCTCGTAAAAATACTAGAACGCAAACTTGACGTGGTCAAGAAAAAATACCGCCGTAGCCCGTTGGACTTCGAACGCAATTCTGTCTTGGCTCTATCCAGCATCTATGGTGTTGATATTCTCGCGGACAATGCAGAAACTTGCCGCAACCGTCTCTTCAAGATTTGGAACAAGGCTTACAAGTCTGTTTGTAAAAGCGACCTGAACGAAGATACGCAAAAGTCGGCACAGTTCATTCTGGAACGTAATATCGTTTGCGGAAATGCGTTGTCCTTGATGAAAGTCGATGAAAATGGAAACGATACGGATTGTCCGATTGTGTTTTCGGAATGGGCTTTTGTGCGGGGCAACACTATGCAACGCAAAGACTACACCTTTGCGGATTTGATGCGCATTGGTGAAGGCTCTGAACTTGCTATGCCAAGTGACGAAGGAGAATTTTTGACACAATACACCTCTGATTACAGGAGACTATGGCAAGATGATAAACAAGCATAATCCCGATGTCTTGAGTTGCCTTGCAAACTTGAGCAACGACGAAGTGTTTACGCCGCCCGAGGTGGTGAACCGCATGCTTGATATGCTCCCGCAGGAACTGTTTGAAAGTACCGAGACAACGTTCCTTGACCCCTGTTGCAAAACGGGAGTGTTCTTGCGAGAAATTGCTAAGCGTTTGTTGGCGAATCAAATGCCGGGATACGAGCAAGCCGTAGAAGAAATAAACGCCAAGAAAGCGAACGGTCAAAAACTTTCGCCTGATGAAAAATGGTTTATGAATCAGTTGCAAAATTCCATAGACCATATATTCCACAACCAACTGTTCGGAATCGCCATTACCGAAATGACAAGTCTGGTGTCTCGTCGAAGCGTCTATTGTTCCAAGTGGCCCAATGGCGAATACTCTGTATCAAAGTTCAATAATCCCGAAGGAAATATCCGGTTCAAACGGATAAACCACGCTTGGGTAAATGGCAAGTGCAAGTATTGCGGAGCAAGCGAAGAACAGTATAGCCGTGGTGATGCCCTTGAAACGCATGCTTACGAATGGATTCACACTGAAAACCCCGAAGGAATTTTCAACATGAAGTTTGACGTGATCATCAGCAATCCGCCCTATCAGTTGAGTGATGGTGGAAATGGGAAAAGTGCAAAACCGATATATCAGCGATTTGTTCTTCAAGCAAAGAAAATGAAGCCACGCTTTTTGACGATGATTATTCCTTCTCGTTGGTTTGCTGGAGGTAAAGGACTTGATGAATTTCGTGCAGATATGCTTCATGATCGGAGTGTAAGAAAGCTTGTAGATTTTGAAAATTTTAAGGATGTCTTTCCTGGAGTAGATTTGGCCGGTGGCGCCTGTTATTTCTTGTGGGATAGAGATAATAAAGGGCGTTGCGAAGTGGTTAATCAAACGAACGAAATGAGTGAATCGGCTTCTAGGTATTTGGATGAGTACGAAACATTTGTAAGGCAGAATAAAGCTGTTCGTATCGTGAAAAAAGTTGTTGAGCAGAACGAAGATTTCTTGAATGAAAGAATATCTTCAAGAAAACCATTTGATCTACCTACAAATTATGAACCTGTTTCAAAAGGAATACCCTGTCATTTTATCCAAAAGATTGGCTTGCGTTATGCATCGCCAAAGGATGTCGACGATTCCTTGCATTATCTCAATAAATGGAAGTTTTTGATTCCGAAATCACCTATCGCTGGTCAGACAGATTTTTCAAAACCTGTAGGTTTTTATTACGATGGCAATACTCGAATCGCTAAGCCAGGAGAATGCTGTACTGAGTCTTGGCTGGTTGCGGGTGCATTTGATACAAAAGCAGAAACACTAAATTACAAGTCATACATTTTTACGAAAATTGTACGTTTTCTCCTGCTACAAACAGTCGTATCTCAAGATGTTACAAAAAAGAACTTCTGTTTTGTTCCTGATTTGGGTACATATGACCAAACTTATACAGATGATATTTTACGAGAACGATGGAATATTAATGATAGGGAATGGGAATATATTGCTTCTAGAATAGGGGAAATAGGAGGTGAACAATAATGCCTTCCGTTCAGTTAGACGAATTTCTCAGGGAGCGTCCTGAAGTTAATCCGACCATTTATGCCTATACAATCCCCGAGGTAGAAAAACTTAGAGGCTATATCAAGGTCGGCTTTACAGACCGTAATGTCGAAGCCCGAATCAAGGAGCAACTGCACACGGCAGGCCTTGAAGGAAAAATACTCTTCAAGGAATCGGCAATGTGCGCCGATGGATCTTGCTTTACCGATAAACAGGTTCACAAGATTCTTGAACGCAAAGGCCTTACTCGGCTGAACCAAGGCAAAGACCGAAACGAATGGTTTTTCTGTAAAGAAGAAGATGTTCTTGCTGCCATCAAGGAGCTCCGTACAGGTAAGCGTATTGATGAAGATCGCAACGAAACGTTTGAAATGCGCCCGGAGCAGGAACGTGCCGTTGAAATAACGAACGCCTACTTTAAGGCCGCTTTGAAGGAAAAGCCCGATAGTTCGCCAAAGTTCCTTTGGAATGCAAAGATGCGTTTTGGCAAGACTTTTGCCGCCTATAAGCTGGCGCAGTCAATGAAGTTGAAGCGAATCTTGGTTCTTACATTCAAGCCTGCGGTGGAAAGTGCCTGGGCTGATGACCTGTATCATCATGTAGATTTTAAGGGATGGCGATTCATCTCGAATAAAGACGCTAGGGATATCAATTTTTCTATAGATGAAGAATTTGAAAAGGCGGACAAGAATAAACCGATTGTAGTATTCGGTTCATTTCAAGACCTGTTAGGGCGTAATGATGCCGGTGGTATCAAGGCGAAAAATGAATTTATTCACTCTGAAAAATGGGATTTAGTCATTTTTGACGAATACCATTTTGGCGCATGGCGAGAAAATGCGAAGAATCTCTTCGAAAAACAAGACGAAGAAGCGGAAGTTAATTTTGACCAAGAAGAATTCCAGCGCAAGGAAGCCGCGAATGCGATGGATGAATCTTTCTTGCCAATAACGACAAAGTATTATCTCTATCTTTCGGGAACGCCGTTCCGTGCACTTAATTCCGGTGAATTCATCGAAGAACAAATATTTAACTGGACGTATTCCGATGAACAGCGTGCCAAAGAAACCTGGGTAGGAAAAAATAATCCATACAAGGCTCTCCCGCGTATGGTGCTGATGACTTACAAAATTCCTGAAAGCATTCGTGAGGTCGCGAGTCAGGGTGAATTTGACGAATTTGATTTGAACGAGTTCTTTAAGGCGGAAGGTAAAGGCGAAGATGCCAAATTTAAGCACGAAAATGAAGTGCAGAAATGGCTCGATTTGATTCGTGGTTCTTATTTGCCATCCAGTGTTGATGACTTGAAACTCGGACAAGACAAGCGACCGCCCATGCCGTATTCCGATACGCGCTTGCTGAATATCTTGACGCACACTTTGTGGTTCTTGCCCGATGTTGCCGCATGCGATGCAATGAAGAATCTGATAGATCAAAGGCAAAATACTTTCTATCACGATTATAAAGTTATCGTATGTGCCGGGACAAAGGCGGGTATTGGCCTGGAGGCTCTCAAACCAGTGCAAGCTGCAATGGCGAATCCTCTCAATTCGAAGACTATTACGCTTTCATGCGGTAAGCTCACGACAGGTGTGACGGTTCGCCCCTGGACGGGCGTGTTCATGCTCCGTAATCTGAAGAGTCCAGAAACATATTTCCAGACGGCTTTCCGTGTGCAATCTCCTTGGGAAATCAAGGACGATAAGGGTAATCCGCAGATTATCAAGGAAAACTGCTATGTGTTTGACTTTGCACTAGATCGTGCGCTGAAACAAATTTCAAGTTATAGCTCAAGGCTTGATATAAACGAATCGGACCCGGAAAAGCGTGTTGCTGAATTCACTAAGTTCTTGCCGGTGCTTGCTTATGACGGCTCCGCCATGATGCAACTGAATGCAGAGGCGATTCTTGATATTGCCATGTCGGGAACTTCTGCAACACTTTTGGCTCGCCGTTGGGAATCCGCATTGCTCGTAAATGTTGATAACGATACTCTCAAGCGTTTGATGGATAATCCCGATGCGATGGAAGCCTTGATGCGTATTGAAGGCTTCCGCAGTCTTAATTCGGATATCGAAACGATTATCAATAAATCGGAGAAAGTCAAGAAAGCAAAAACTAAAGACGATCCGTTGACGCCAAAGCAGAAACGAGAACTTACCGAAGAAGAAAAAGAATTCAAGGCGAAGCGCAAACAGATTCAAGAAAAACTTATCAAGTTCGCGACGCGTGTTCCCGTATTCATGTACCTAACGGATTACCGCGAACGATGCCTAAAAGATGTGATTACTCAGCTAGAATCGGGACTTTTCAAGAAGGTCACGGGCCTTGAAGTCAAGGATTTTGAATTGCTGTGTTCGCTCAATGTATTCAACGCCAGCTTGATGAACGAAGCAATCTTCAGTTTCAAGCGTTACGAAGATTCTAGCCTGAGCTATACCGGCCTTGACCTCCACGCTGGAGACGATGTCGGCGGTTTTGATACGGTACTTCGTCGCAAAGAATATGAGCAGCTGTTCTATGGACAGCAAGATTCAATGAAAATTGAGGAAAGTAGTGAAGATGTTGATTATATAGTAGGTGATAATGATATATCTGATTATCCAATGGTTGCTGATGGTGGAAACCGTCAAAGGAAAGACCCCCTTCTTGAACGTCTGAAACAAATTAAGGTGAACGATGAGATAACTCATAAAATGCATGGGGCGGGCCGTGTTGCGAAAATTTCCAAGGACAGAAAATATATTACGATTGCATTCGGAAAATTGGAAAAAACTTTCGTATTTTATGCGGCATTCAAAAAGGGGTTTTTAAAGTAGAAATGCGTTAAGAACGAATAACCCGTTTCGTTATGTAAAATTTCGTTATACCCCTTGCCAGTTCTTTGAGATTTTGGTACATTACCGCTGAACGCATCTCGCTGTTTTAAGGCGAGGTGCGTTTTTGCGTTAAATCGGCTTCCCGTTTTTGCAAGAACGCCTCAAACGTTAACAAGCCGTTTTCTGCGGCTAAATGGAGGCTAATATGGCTAAAGAAGTTATCTCTACGAGGCTGGTCCAAGATGCCAAGCAAATCATCGAGACTGCGCGGGAAAATGCTGTCAGGAGCGTTGATTTCTGTCGTGTCCAGATGTACTGGAAACTTGGCAAGCGTATTTTCGAAGAAGAACAGCATGGCAAGAAGCGTGCCGATTACGGGGCGTATATCGTGAAATCGCTTGCAGAAAAACTGGAAGCGGAGTATGGGAGTGGATTTGGTATTCGACAAATTGAGCGTGCACGTCAATTTTTTCTATTGTATCCAATTGCGTCCGCAGTGCGGACGCAATTGAACTGGTCTCAATATAAGATGCTTATTGCTATTTCTGACCCCGAAAAACGCGAATATTACGAACTAGAAGCGGTAAACAATTCTTGGAATGGCCGCGAACTCGAACGCCAAATCAACAGCCAACTATACGAACGCCTTTTGCTCAGCAACGACAAGGAATCCGTACTGGCGGTCGCTCGCAAGGAGCGCATCCCTGAAACTCCGCAAGAGGTCATCAAGGATCCGATGATTTTGGAATTTGTTGGGTTAAAAATGAATTCGGCCTTTTATGAAACCGATCTGGAAGGTGCGATTATTTCGCATATTACTGATTTCCTGCTCGAACTGGGTAAGGGATTTGCCTTTGTTGCTCGGCAGAAGCGGATTATGCTCGAAGACGATGAATTCTTCATTGACCTCGTTCTTTACAATAGGCTGCTTCGCTGTTTTGTGGTTATTGAAATCAAGACGGACAAAATCACGCATCAGGACCTCGGCCAGCTACAGATGTACGTGAATTATCATGACCGCATCGAGAAACTTCCAGACGAAAATCCGACTATCGGCATTCTTCTGTGTGCGGGCAAGAATGATTCTGTAGTGAAAATGACGTTGCCCGAAGACAACAAGACTATTCTCGCTAGCGAATACAAATTGTATTTGCCTACTACGGAACAACTGGTCGGTGAAATCAACGAGGCCAAGGAACTCGTGAAAAAATCCAATCGAATAAAGAAATAAAAATGCGGTCAGGAGTGTTGATTTCTGTCGTGTCTAGATGTACTGGAAGCCAATTGCGAATACAGTGTGTTCGCAATTGAACTGGTTTCAATATAAGATGCTTATTGCTATTTCTGACCCCGACAAGCGCGAGTATTACGAGCTTGAGGCGGTGAACAATTCCCGCCTTTTGTATATTTCCCATTATGCCTTCACGCACTTATGCAGCCATAGACCTCAAGTCGTTCTTTGCCTCGGTGGAATGTATCCTCCGTGGTCTTGACCCGTTGAAGGCGAAGTTGGTGGTGGCCGACGAAAGCCGCACCGAGAAGACGATTTGCTTGGCGGTGACGCCCGCGCTCAAGGCCTACGGGATTCCGGGGCGTGCGCGGCTTTTCGAGGTGAACCAGAAGGTGCGCGATGTACAGCGGCGTACAGGCGAAAAGATTGATTTCACGATCGCGAAGCCGCAGATGGCGAAGTACGTGGAATATTCCACGAAGGTCTACAATGTTTACCTGAAGTATGTGAGCGCCGAAGATATTCATGCGTATTCCATCGACGAATGTTTTCTGGACTTGACGCGCTACCTGAAGCTGTACAAGAAGACCGCCCGCGAACTGGTGAAGACGATTATCCAGGATGTTTTCACGACTACGGGAATCACGGCCACGGGTGGCATTGGCACGAACTTGTACCTTTGCAAGATTGCGATGGATGTGATGGCGAAGCACGTGGATGCGGATGCCGATGGCGTGCGCATTGCGGAACTCGACGAGATGAGTTACCGCAGGCAGCTTTGGTCGCACAGGCCGCTCACGAGTTTTTGGCAAGTGGGGCGCGGCATTGCGGAGCGCCTGGAAAATTGCAGGCTGAATGCGGGACGCGGCATTTACACGATGGGCGATATTGCTCGCGTGAGTGTGAAGAGTCCCGAAGCGCTGTACAAGCTGTTTGGCGTGAATGCAGAGATTTTAATCGACCACGCCTGGGGTTACGAGCCTTGCACGATTGCGGATATCAAGAAGGCGAAACCGCGGAACAGGAGCACGGGCGAAGGCCAGGTGCTGCAGGACCCGTATCCGTTCGACAAGGCGCGTCTCGTGGTGCGTGAAATGGTCGATACGGTTTCGATGACTTTGATTGCGCACGACTTGGTGACAAACGCGATGGTGCTCACGGTGGGCTACGACCGCGAAAACGTAGACAAGGGAATTTACCGTGGCGAAACGGTGATGGATGTTTATGGGCGTTTGCTCCCGAAACCTGCGCACGGCACGGCAAGCATCGGTTACTATACCAGCTCGCAGTCGGTAATTGCCGATGCGGTCATGAAACTTTTCGACCGCATCGTGGATCCGAAGCTGACTGTGCGCCGCCTGAACCTGGTGGCCGCCGACATCGTGGATGCAAGTCACGAACAGTACGACCTGTTTACCGACGTGCAGAAGCAGGAAAAAGAAAAGAAGCGCCTGAAGGCGGAACTCCTGATCAAGAAACGCTTCGGCAAGAACGCGATTGTGAAGGGGATGGACCTGCAAGAAGGCGCTACTACCATCGAGCGCAACGGACAGATCGGAGGACACCGTGCCTAATTTCGACTACTCTGACATCTTTGATTTGCCTTATCCGCGGAACGATTGGAATTTTATGATGAAGCACCCGCGAATGAGCATGCAGGACCGCGCGAAGATTTTCCACCCGTTTGCGGCGTTGCGCGGGCATGCCGAGGCCCTTGACGCGACTGCCGAACGCAAGCAGGATGCCGTGGCGAACGAATTGACCCTAGATGACCAGGAATTCGGCGCCTAGATTTGCTGTTTCTTTAGGTTATAGTTTGAATCTATAACAATGCATATAAAAGTTATATAGGTTATTGCCCTTGTGATGACGGGGGCGCTTTTTTATTTTTGGCACCGCTTATGCGTACTAGTGTATTTTCAAATGGAATTATTTGGTTCGGGGTCGCGATTTCCGTTTCCGAAATTGAGGCGGGTATCGAGATCGGCTCCGCGGCGGCGAGCGATTCCCTGTGGCTTCCCCTGGTTCTTGGTCACCTTCTGGGTGGCGTGATGCTATTCTTTGTAGGCCTCATCGGTGCGCGTGTGCGCCTGAATGCCATGGAGACGACGGCTTCGACTTTCGGCAAGTACGGTTCCAAGTTTTTTGCGGCGTTGAATGTGTTTCAGCTGCTCGCGTGGGTGGCCGTGTTGAATGCGCAGGGCGCGTCGGCGCTTTCGGGGCTCAACCTGCCGATTTCTTTCCCGCTGACTTGCGTGATTCTTGCGGTGCTGATCGCGGCGTGGGTCTATGTGGGCCTCAAGCGTTCGGCGAATGTGGCGACGGTCGTGATGGCTGCCCTTGCGATTCTGCTTGCCGTGCTTTCTGTTAAGTTGTTCGGTATCGCTCCGGCGTCTGGTGCCAAGGCCGCTGCCGTACTTGGTTTCTGGAATGTTTTCGAGATTTCGATTGCCATGCCCATTTCGTGGTTGCCGGTGATTTCCGACTACACCAAGGATGCCGAAAAACCGGTCAGGGCAACGGCGGTTTCTGCGGTGGCGTATTCGCTGGCGAGCCTCTGGATGTATTTTATCGGTATCGAAATTGCGGGAATCGGGGCGGACAACAATATCGCGCAGGCGATTCTCTTGGCGGGCCTCGGTATCCCGGGAATCGTGATCGTGGTGCTTTCGACGGTGACGACCAATTTCTTGGCGGCGAACTCGGCCGGTGAATCGGCAAAGGCGATTTATGGCAAGCTGAATCCGAAAGTTGCAGGTGTTGTCGTGAGTGTGCTGAGTGCCGTCCTTGCGATTTCGGGAATCATGGATCATTACATCAGTTTCCTTTACCTGATTGCGTCTGTATTTGCGCCCATGGCTGCCGTGCTGCTCGTTTCGTTCTTCTTCGCGAAGGACCGTAGCGAAAGTCTCGGCGCCTGGCTCTGGAACTTTTTTGCGTGGCTTGCGGGGTTTGCGCTTTACCAGGTGGCGGAACGCCTGGACTCCGTGTTCCTCGGCCCGACACTGATTGCGGTTATTGTTTCGGCGGCGCTAGCCTATGCCCGCGTTCTCAAATTTCTATTTTTGAACGGTCATGCCACAGAAAAAGATAGCGCTCATCAATGATATCACGGGTTTCGGACGCTGCTCGATTGCCGTCATGGCGCCTGTCGTTTCGGCGATGAAGATTCAGGCGGTTGCGGTGCCGACGGCGATCCTTTCGACGCATACTCAGTTCCCCGAATACTATTTTGACGATTACACTCCGAAAATGCGCGACTATATCCAGACCTACAAGAATCTGGACATGTCGTTCGACGCGATTGCGACCGGTTTTTTGGGCTCCGAAGAACAGGTGGATATCGTCATCGATTTCATCAGGACTTTCAAGAAGCCCGGTGTGTTCACCCTTGTCGACCCGGTGATGGGTGACGACGGTCAGCTCTACAAGACCTATACGCCTGCGCTCTCCGAAAAGATGAAGGGCCTGGTGCGCTATGCCGATATCCTGACCCCGAACTTGACGGAACTCTGCGCGTTGACCGGCACGGAATATCGCGACGGCAATTTCAACAATACCGAACTGGAAAACCTGTGCCAGCAGTTGAGTGCCCAGGGCCCGAAACATATCGTGGTGACCGGCATCCATTGCGAGGACAGACAAATTATGAACTTCGTCTACAGCAAGGGCGAAAAGCCGAAATCGGTCATGGTGGACCGTATCGGAGGCGACCGTAGCGGCACGGGCGATGTTATCAGTGCGGTGATTGCCGGGATGTACTTGAACGGACACGACTTTTACGACTCGGTCAAGCGCTCGACCGAATTTGCTTCCAAGTGTGTCGCCTATTGCGAAGAACAGCACGTCCCCACGCATTGGGGCCTCAGTGTCGAGATGTTCCTTCGCGACTTGATGGAGGACTGACGATGGTTTTGTATACAGTGACAGGACATGTGGGAGAGGCTGGCTATCTGGATATCGCCAATAGCGGCGATCTCACCGGCAAGAACATCTATGTGAACATGACGAACCGTTGCCCCTGCAACTGTGTCTTTTGCCTGCGTCAGACCAAGAAGATGATGGAGGGCAATACCCTCTGGCTCAAGGGCGGCGAACCGAGCGTCGATCAGGTGATGGACCTTTTTGCTCCGTACGACCTTTCCGTCATCAACGAACTGATTTTTTGCGGATACGGTGAACCGCTCGAAAGGATCGCCGATGTCTGCGAGGTGATTGACCGCCTCAAGTCGAAATACCCGAACCTGAAAGTGCGCGTCAATACGAACGGCCTTGCGAACCTTGTTCACGGTCGCGACATTACGCCGGAGCTCGCTGGCCGTTTCGACACGGTGTCCATTTCGCTGAATGCGCCGGATGCCGAGGAGTTCCTCGCGCTCACGCGTTCCAAGTTTGGAATCGGGTCCTTCGAGGCGCTCCAGGAGTTTGCTGTCCTCGCGAAACGCCATGTGCCGAACGTGGTCATGACGGTGGTCGAGAAGGTGATGTCCGAAGAAAAAATCGAACTTTGCCGCAAGTTGTGTAATGACCTGGGCGTGACCCTGCGCGTTCGCCCGTTTGAATCGTAATAAATTTTGTTTATTTTACTTGACTGATTAATAGATTTTGTCTATATTTTATCCCTACAAAAGCAATAGGAAACTAAAAATTCAAATCTAAGGTGGCTACGACCCATGACTCTGCAACAACTCCGCTATGTAATCGGTATCGCCAAGGTGGGCTCCTTTAACAAGGCTGCCGAGAACCTGTTTATTTCGCAACCGTCGCTGACGGCCGCTATCCGCGACCTCGAAGAAGAGATCGGCATCGTGATTTTCAACCGCACGAGCCGCGGTGTGTCGCTTACGCCGGACGGCGAGGAATTCGTGGCCCAGGCGAACCAGCTGTATCACCATTACGAGACTCTCCGTGGCCGTTACGACAAGGCCGTGCAGCAGAAGAAGAAGTTCGCCGTTTCGACGCAGCATTATTCCTTCGCGGTCAAGTCCTTCGTGGAGATGGTGAAAAAGTTCAATATCGACGAATACGAATTCGCTCTCCGCGAGACAAAGACCAAGGACGTCATCGACGACGTGGCAGGCCTCAAGAGCGAAATCGGAATTTTGTACCTGAGCAATTTCAACCGCAAGTACATCAACTACCTGTTCAAGGAACGCGACCTGGAATTCCACCACCTGATCGATTGTAAGGCTTATGCCTACATGTGGAAAAATCATCCGCTGGCAACGCGCAAGTCGGTGAACCTGATGGACCTTTCGCAGTACCCCTGCCTTTCTTTTGAGCAGAGCGAAAGCGGCAGCTACTACTTTGCCGAAGAGATTTTGAGTACAAACGAATATCACCGTACCATCAAGGCGAACGACCGTGCGACTATGCTGAACCTGATGGTGGGCCTGAACGGCTACACGCTCTGCTCGGGTATCATCAGCGAAGAAATCAACGGTTCGGACTATGTGGCGGTCCCCTTCAAGGACGCGAAGGGCGAAGATGACCGTACCATGGAAATCGGCTACGTGGTCAAGAAGAACTTTATGCTCTCGACCATCTGCCGTATCTACATTCGTGAAATGGAAGAGTATCTCCAGAACTATACAGAATTACACAAGCAAAGGTAGGCGCGGCTTCGGTGGCGCCCCTTGAGGCGAAGGGGCCGAACATTTTCTACATTGAAACGTAGATGTTGCAGCCCATTCGAAATATCGCGATTCTTGCCCATGTGGATGCCGGAAAGACGACTCTTTCCGAGCGGATTCTTTTTGCGGCCGGCGAGGTGCGTAGGCCAGGCAAGGTCGAGGAAGGGCTCGCGACGATGGACTACCTGCCCGAAGAAAAGGACCGCGGTATCACTATCGAAAGTGGTGTCGCCCATTTCGAGTGGAAAAATACCTGGTTCAACTTTATCGATACGCCGGGGCATGTGGATTTCGGTGCCGAGGTGGATACTGCGCTTACGGCGGTCGAAGGGGCCGTGCTCGTGGTGAGTGCCGCGAGCGGTGTGGAAACGCAGACGGTGGCCGCGTTCCGCAAGTTGCGCGAGGCGGGCGTCCGTACTATTTTGTTTGTAAACAAGCTCGACAATCCCGACTATTCGCTGGACGAGACGCTGATCAATATCGAGGAGGTGCTGGGCGTGCGCCCGGTGCTGATGACGCTCCCCGAATATAGCGGCGGCAAGATGACGGGCGTGCTCGATGTGTTGAGCAGGAGCCGCCTGGTGCATTCCGAGTCTGGCGAGGAAGTCGTGGACGATTCCTGGCCGCAGGCGGGCGAGGTGAGCGGTTCTACCGCGAAGCTGGACAAGCATTATTCCGAGGCGGTGGAATTCGCTAGCAATTTTGACGACGAGGTGCTGGGGCTTGCGCTCGAAGGTAAGCCGGTGCCCCCGAAGATGCTTTTACGTGCCCTCAAGGAACTGGCGAAGAGCGATGACTATGCGCTCTGTTACGCGGGCTCTGCGATGGAGGGCTTCGGCGTTCGTAGCCTGGTGACGGCGCTATCGTTCTTCTTGCCGGATGCGCCCGAGTTTACCGAAGGCGAGCTCGGGCAGGTGATCCGCTTGCGGCATTTCAAGGGCGTGGGCGAAATTTCGCTTTTCCGCAGCCATGCCGACATGGAGCGCAAGGAGTGGCCCGCGGGTTTCGAGTTTTCGCGGCTCAAGGCGAACTTGTTGCTGCCGGTCGACGAAATCCGTTCGGGAGACATTTACGCTGTGCGTACCCCGTTCGAGACGGAGCTTGGACAGATTATATATAGGGACGGTTCGGTGACGGGGCGCTCGTCGCCGGATGCGGGTGGCGATGGCGCGGCGGATCCTGCGGATGCGGCGCGCCCCTCGATTCGCGACAGGTACCAGCCCCTGCTGCAGACGCGTATCGAGTGCCTGGGTTCCGAGGACTACCTCCACGTGGAAAAGAGCCTGAATACGCTTGGACGCATGGATCCGAGTTTCCGCGTGCAGAAGGATGACGGTGGTTTCTGGTACCTGCATACGGTGGGCGAGGTGCAGCTGGACGTGCTGCTGGCCCGCCTCAAGCGTGAGTTCGGCTGCGAGGTGCGTGCGGGGGCTCCCGAGGTGCGTTGGCAGGAACGCCTCTGTCATGCGGTGGGGCCGGTAGAGAATACTTTCCAGCTCGGCCCCCATAAGATTTCTATCAAGCTTTCGGCGACACCGCTCGAGGGCGACGCCCACGACATCCGCCTTTCCGCGGAATTCCTTGAGACGGCGCCCCGCGAAATTCTGGCGGGGGTGCGTTCCGCGCTCCTGGAATCGACCGAGGTGGGCATGCTCGGCAAGGGGGCCCTGGTCGGCGTCCGCTTCGAGGTCCACGAATTCACCTGGACCGAGGGGGCTCTGCCGCCCATGATCAAGAAGGCCTGCGCCGATGCGGTCGTCAAGCTCATCAAGCCTGCCGATGTGCAACTCTACGAACCCATCATGGAACTTTCGCTGGAATGCCCCGTGAACTTTGCGGGGCTCGTGACGGGCGACATCCAGTCCCGCGACGGCAAGGTGAAGGAAATCGGTGGGGACGGCAGGACGCATTTCTTGAAGGCCGACGTTCCGCTGCGCAACATCTTCGGCTACGCTACCGGGGTCCGGAGCATCAGCAAGGGGACCGCCCTCTATAGCATGAAGCTGCTCGGGTACAGGCCCGCGTGATTGCCCTGCATCGTTTTTCTTGCATAATGGGCTCGCGTAGCGTGCCCTCAAATTTTTTTTCTTTGACAATCAGAAAATAAAAGACGATAAAGAAAGTGTGGTACGTCCTTTTGTAATTTCCGCTTTCTCCCATCAAAAATTGAAAGAAAAATTTACAAAAGTTAGACTTGCCAGAAGCTTGAGAATTTTCTATCATTAATTAGTTATGACGAATAGTTTTATTTCTGTTTTGAGAAAATTGTCAGAAAGTGTCATTGGAAATTGGCTATATTTAAAAGTAGCCGCCAGTATCAAATAAAATAGTTTTTAAAGCGGGCTTTTCGCCTGTTTGGTATAAACCGTTTATCCTTTGGGAGTTCCAAAGGGGTTTTGAATTGTCGTCTTTCAAAAAAAAGGAGCACTATGTACAGTCAGGAAGCCCAGTCCCTCATCAAAATCGCCCAGCTCAATCCTGCCGACCGTTCCCAGGTGGTACGCCGCCTCTGGAACATCCACGAAAAGTCCCTGATGAAGTATGCGGTCCGTCTTTCCCGCACCATGGAACCGGACTTCGCCATGAAGGGCATGAATGATGCCGCCCGCCGTGACTTCCTCATGGGCGAAGTCTACGAGACCTTCGACGACGCGGTCATGCTTTATGATTCGTCGCACAAGGCCTCCTTCGTCACGTACCTCTACAACAAGGTCTACTGGAGGTTCCACGACGAGAAGTGCACCAATTCAGAACGCGCCGACCGCGAAGTGTCCTGCGACAAGATGTCGTTCGAAGAGGACATGAGCGAGGACGAAATCCTCTCGATGTGTGCCTACGGCCGCGACGAGAACGAGGATTTGACAAATGGCGATGTTAATGACGATATAGAGTATAGAATTGAACTGAAGGAATTGATGTCGACGATGTTGAAGGCGCTGGGCGGTGCCAAGGAACTGCAGGACTTCTGCGAGGCGCACCTTGCGACTCTCGAGCGCTGCGACCGCTACGAGGAATCCGAGACGGCGAAGGCTCTGGACTGCACCCGTGCCACGGTCTATAACCGCCTGAAGGCGATCCGCAAGCTTCTTGTAGAAAAGGGCATCGACAAGGAGTTCCGCTACTTCCTGGCGGCTTAATTCCGCAGACTGTATAATAGAGAGGGATATGATGAAGAAAGACGATCAGTATTTTAAGAAGGTTTATCAGAACCTTAAGAAGACCGACAAGCGCTCCGCAGCAAGGTCGAACAAGCTGGATTTTGCGGACCTCAAGATCCTGGAGTACTGGGTGCGCATTGTCCGCGACAGCCCTGAAAGCCTGAACAAGGAAATCGCCATCCGCCTGGTGAACGAGCCTTACCGCAGTGCCATCGTGGATGGTTTTATCGAGACCCTTGGCGGCTATATCAAGCCGAAACGCCCGGTGGCGAAGAAGAAAAAGCAGCCGGTCGAGTTCAGCAACGACCGGGATTGCGAAGGAATCGAAGACGAACTCTTTGACGACCTCCTCGATGTAGAAGAGGCTTTCGATGATGGCGATGTCGTGATGGATACAGAATATTGCGACAGTCGTTTCTTGAGGCAGATTTGCCGCTACCGTAAGGAAATCAAGCTGGGCGCCCGTGAGCAGGTGACCGGGAATCTGCTCAAGACGATAGCCGATGTCGAGCCTTCTTCGATGGCGCCGTTCCTGTACAAGCGCGTGCAGAATGTCATCTGCGAGAACTTCGAGAAGTATGCGCTGAAGATGCTCTCGCGAGGGGTCTCGGAAAACGACCGCGTCTACAAGCGCGTGCAGAAGGTCAAGGAGACCTACCGCCTGAACGACGACGAGACCGAGATGCTCGTGTATATGTGGCTGCACAACCGCGAGGAACTGCAGATCGATTCGGACGGAGAGTTCTTTGGCCGCCGTCGTCGCCACTTCGGCCCGCCGAACATTACGCAGAGCATTCTCCGCGAGCTTGCCCGTGCGACGGGCCTCGATCAGGACTATGTTTCGAGTCTGTTGGGCAAGAACGGCACGCTCCGTATGCTGAACTTGTGCGACGACGATCTCGACATTCCCCCCGAAGTGCAGGCCTACCTGAACGGCTACGGCGACAGCACGGGGCTCAAGGCATTCCGCCTCGCTGAACCGGGAACGGTCCCGTTTGCGCAGCTGCAGGGCGGAAATCCCGACGCGGAACTCGCACTCGACATGATCAAGAACCACGATTACAAGCATCCGCTGAACATCCTGTTCTACGGTGTGGAAGGTTCCGGCAAGACCGAGCTTGCGAAGGCGATTGCGAAGGAGGCGGGGCTCCCGCTGTGGGAAGTGAGTATCGACGCGGAGAATGTGGAACCGGTACGCCGCATGGAATCTCGCTCGCAGAGCCTGATGTATTACCGCGTCCGTGCGGCGATGCTTGCCAACTGGCAGTGCGAACAGGAACCGGGCGTCATCTTGATCGATGAGGCGGACCTGGTGCTGAATGGTTTCGAGAAGGGGAGCCTGAACCACTTCTTCGAAACACTGCGTACGCCTGTCATCTGGATCACCAACTCCCTGCACTTTACGGAAGGGAGCACCCGCCGCCGCTTCGACTTCTCGATTGCGTTCAAGGGGCTTTCGAAGGACGAGCGCTTGAGCTTGCTTGATTCCGTGCTCAAGGCGCAATCCGCCGAACGGATGCTCACGCCCGAAGAAAAGCTGAAGCTCGTGGTGGAATACCCTGCGATGGCTGGCGGATTCACGTTGGCGACGCAACGCACACGTGAGTTGCTTGCCAGCGGCGCTACGACCCAGGCGTACCCGACCATGGCGCGAATCCTGAAGGCGCATACACAGCTTCTCGGAATCAAGAACGGGACGCTTCGCGACGTGGAATGTCACGCTCCGTCGTATTCGCTGGGCGGCCTCAATATCGAAGGCTCCGTCGACGAGATCATGGAGGTCGTGCAGGCTTACGATAAGGTGTGGAAGGGACTTGACGAGAATTCAGCTCCGAACTCGCTGAACATCCTGCTCTACGGTCCTCCGGGAACCGGCAAGACAGAATTCGTGCGCCACATCGCGCGCACCTTGGGCCGCAACCTCGTGGTGCGCAAGGCGAGCGATCTTCTGGGCATGTATGTCGGTCAGACGGAAGCGCAGATTGCTGCCGCCTTTGAAGAGGCTGAACGCACCAAGTCGATCCTGTTCTTCGACGAAGCCGACAGTTTCCTGCGTGACCGTTCTGGTGCCATGCAGGGCCACGAAGTTTCAAAGGTGAACGAAATCCTCACCCGCATGGAAAGCTTCAAGGGAATATTCATTGCGGCGACGAACTTCGATAGTTCTCTGGATGCGGCGAGCCGCCGTCGCTTCGCGCTGAAGCTCGGGTTCGGCTACCTGAAGCCCGAAGGTGTCCGTCACATGTGGGACGTGTTCTTCCCGACGCTCTCCTGCCCGGATACCGTTGCAAGTCTCACGATGCTCACGCCTGGCGACTTCAACGCGGTGAATGGCCGCCTGCGTTTCCTGCCCGAAAGTGTGCGCACCGCAAGCCGCATCGAGGCGGAACTCCGCAAGGAGCTGCAGGCGAAGGATGCGCACGCCGGCCGCACCATGGGCTTTTAGTGTGCTATGAATGCGCCGAAGGCGCCCATGCACAAACGGATGTTTGTGCATGTCGGGAGGAAACAACGGTCAAAAAGTCGCGCAGACAAAGTTTGCGCTCTCGTTCTCACTGCGTGTGAACAAAAACCCTTCCCTTGTCTTTTACCTCGTGTTGTGGTAAGGGACCGTGTGGGCGAAAGCCTGCACGGTTTCTTGCTATTTGACGGCGAACAAAATAAGCCCTCAATAATAATTGAAGGCTTTTATAATTTCGTTGTTATGGCTCGTGATTACGAACGGTTCTTCTTGGCGCGGCGACGGAAGTGCTCGATGAGCGGTGCCACCGTTTCCTTGAAGTCGTCGTGGGTCTCGATGCGAACGAAGTCGATGGACATGCGCTGGAACAGTTCCTTGGTCGCCTTGCCCTGGCGCTTTGCCTCGCGGGCGAACGCTTCGCGGAAGGCGGCATCGCCGGTATCGATCAAGAGCGTCTCGCCGGTTTCGGGGTCTTCGAGTTCCACGAGGCCTGCGGGCGGGAGTTCCATTTCACGCGGGTCAACGACGGAGACGGCAAGCACGTCGTGGCGCTTACGGAGAATCTTGAAGGCGTTTTCGAAACCTTCGTCGAGGAAGTCGCTCATCACCACGACGACGGCACGACGGTTCAGGATTTTGCCTGCATACTCAAGGGCCACTTGAGTGTTCGTGCCGTGGTGTTGCGGCTTGAAGTAGAGGATTTCGCGGATAAGCCGCAGCACATGCTTGCGCCCCTTCTCCGGCGGGATAAAGAGTTCCACCTGGTCGGTGTAAATCAGCAGGCCGACCTTATCGTTGTTCTTGATGGCGGCAAAGGCGAGGAGCGCGGTCAAGGTCGCCATGACCTCTCCCTTCATCTGCTTGCCGGAACCGAATTCCGAACTGCTGGACGCGTCGACCATCAGGAGCATGGTCATCTCGCGTTCTTCGATAAACTTCTTCACGTACGGCGTGCCCGTTCGTGCGGTCACGTTCCAGTCGATGGTACGCACGTCGTCGCCCGGCATGTACTCGCGGACCTCGCTGAACTCCATGCCGTTCCCCTTGAAGGAACTGTGGTAAGCGCCGGTCATCACGGTGTCGAGCGTGCCGCGAACGGAAAGTTCGATGCGGCTCACGGTCTTCAAAACTTCTTTATCTAGCATCTTAAAGTCTCTTTTACATTAAGAATATACAAAAAATCCTAATGCTGGACTATTATGTGCCTTTGGGGGCGTTGCGGGGACCTCCCCACCCTGGTGGCCATGCGCACTAAGCGACAAGTCGCCAAGTGCTGTCCGCCCGCAGTAGGGGTAGCGGTAGACACAACGAAAGCCTGGCCGCAAAGCGAACATTCGTCGGCCAAAGGCCGAGGCCATGTGAGCGTGCGGAGCAGGCAGAGCTGTGGCTAAAGCTAGGGGGAGTCTTCCCCCTTTCATATATAAAATTGGGCAGTTTGTCGAATAAATCGTGAAAATGCACGGTTCGGGGCAGTCACTTTTACAAAAAATGATTATTTTGTTAAGCGCAAGGCTGAATCACTCAACCCCAAAGAAAGGTGGCTATGTCCGCAAAAGTTACGAGTAGCGACAAAATAGAAGATTTGTTCCCGGAAACGTCCATCCGTAAGATTATTACGCCGGTGGAACGCTTGATGAAGGTGGAGACGACTGGCGGTATCGTCCTGATCATCATGACGATTGCGGCCCTCCTGTGGGCGAACCTTGCTCCTGAAAGTTACCATCATTTTTGGCATTTGCCCTTCGCGATGACGATTGGGAGCTGGGTGGGGTCTGCGGACCTGCACTGGTTCATCAACGACGCGATGATGACGATTTTCTTCTTCAATATCGGGCTTGAAGTCAAGGGCGAGATGACCTACGGCGAACTCAGGAACCCGAAGGCGGCGAGTCTGCCGATTATTGCCGCGGCGGGCGGTATGCTTTTCCCCGCGCTGATTTACTTGACCTTGTGTCCGCATGGAGCGGATAGTGCCGCGCATGGCTGGGGTATCCCGACGGCGACCGACATTGCGTTTGTGGTAGGCTGCATGGCGATTCTCGGAAAGAAGGTGCCGCATGCGCTCCGCGTGATGATCTTGACATTGGCGATTGCCGACGATATCGGTGCGATTCTGGTGATTGCGATCGGCTACCCGAGTGGCGATGGAATCAACTTCCTTGCGCTGGGTGCTGGATTTGCTCTGCTTGTGTTGATCAATGTGCTGTTCCGTATTGGCGTGAGGAACCTCCTGCTGCATGGCGTGATCGGCATTGCCGTGTGGGCGTTCTTCGTGAAGAGTGGTGTGCATCCGACCATTGCGGGTGTGCTGCTCGGACTCTCGGTGCCAGCAAAGCCCGTGCTTGCGAAGGGAAAACTGGCTCACTTTGCGGGAAGCGTGGGCGGAAAGCTTTCGGGCGAAACGAAGGACCGCAACGAACAGTACGAGGTGTTTACGTTGTTGAAGCAGGGAGCCCGCGAAAGTATCTCGATGCAGGCGCGCCTGTTCAAGCCGCTCGTGCCGTGGGTGAACTTCTTCATTATGCCGCTGTTCGCGCTCAGCAACGCCGGTGTCGAAATCAAGCTCGGTGGCGTGGAAGTGCCTGTGATGGGTGCGGTGGCGCTCGCCCTGATTTTCGGTAAGCCGATCGGTATTTTCCTGTTCAGCCTCTTGGCCGTGAAGATTGGCGTGTCGGTGAAGCCGAGCTACAGCTGGAAGGTGCTGTGGGGTGGCGGCATGCTCGCGGGTATCGGATTTACGATGGCGCTCTTTGTGGCAAGCCTCGCCTTTGACGTGGGCGATCGTCAGGATTCCGCGAAGCTCGGCATTCTGTTGGGAAGCTTCTGCGCCGCGATTCTCGGCACCATCTACATGAGCCTCGTGTCGAAGGCGCATCACGAGTCAGAAACAGACGCTAAACCATAGAAAACGATGCGAATGTGTCATCCTGAGTGGATGAGGCGAAACCTCGGAGCGAAGGATCTCTAGTAGCCCTGTATGTCTCATTTCGTCTACATGCTCCGTTGTGCGGGAAACCGTATCTATACGGGGTATGCGGTCGATGTCGAAGCACGTTTTGAACAACATAAATCTGGCAAGGGTGCCAAGTTCACCAAGGCTTTCCCGCCGGAGTGCATTCTGCGAAAATTTGAACTTGCCTCTCACGAAGAGGCGCTCCGCCTGGAAGCCCGCATTAAGAAACTGCCCCGCTCGCAAAAAGAACTGCTCGCTGCTGGTGACGAAACCCTGACTGCGGAACTGCTCGTAGGCCTCGGCGAAACTCTTGAAGAATGCCGCGCCCGCAAGCGCCGCGAAAACCGGGCGCAAAAGAAGAACTCTGCTACTTCCAAATGATACTTGGTTTACTTTTATTACGAAACTTCGAAATTTTCATGCAGAAAGAAAACTTAAACAGGCGTAATTACATCTTATACTCAAAAAGTTTCTTTTAAGTGTACGAGATGTAAAAGTGCTATAATCTACTATTAGTCCCCTTTTTAGGATCAATTTGGCAAATTATAATAAGTAGTGCTGGCTACGATTTCATCACTTTTTCTAGCAAATTGTGGGTGGCTTCAAAAACGGCTTCAAAAGAAATTCCTTTGGTATAGTTAAAGTTTGAACTATACCTATTCCACAGTCGTCGAACATTATTGCTCTGTTCGACAATATTCAATCGCTGGGCATATTCCTTTGTCACCACATCTGTGGACTTGCGATGTTCTGCGGTCGCAAGCAGGGCGTGCTTTAAGGTCGGGACATCAAACTCAACGAGTTTCGTGAGCATATATACATCGTAGTAGTCACGGGGGCGCGTGTTGAATTCGTCCCTTGTGATGATTGTCTCCAGTTTTTCGGCGAGAATGTTTTCGACTGGGTACGACCAGGCTTTGATGAGCGAATTGTCGAAATTTCTTTTGAAAAACATTTGCTGGATAGCGGGATAGATGCTGTCTCCCGCAGTAATATCCATTGTCAGTGTACCACGTATTTCACCATAGCTTACATTCAAAAATGCACGGAGGCCTTGGTAATCGTCTTCTTCGCGAA
>JAEEGH010004757.1_pt1 | contig 34558 bp, 28 predicted proteins | sample 9134181 | NCBI WGS metagenome assembly JAEEGH01 (sample SAMN16246544, study PRJNA631951) | gut metagenome | biome: gut microbiome; feature: rumen; material: DP-attached | host: Bos | place: Iran: Karaj | collected 2018-10
TAGCTATGCTCGACTGGATGGCCCTTGAAACCACCTGTTCGATAGTTCACACCTTTTACTATCCTGAAAGTAAAACCACTATGGCTACCTACCATTTCCCGCTTTACCTTCTCTTGCCACATCGTCACTCCATCATAGCTCCAAAACACCACCTCATCTTTTCCTAATAAGATAGGAGCATAGACATTTACCTGTGGCACAATTCCCTGTTGTAGCTGTTTAAGGATTTTTGCTTGTCCTATCTTGCAAAGTCCAGTTCCTTGTCCTTGTGCTGGCAAGTGCGCTGCCGACAGTCCAAATACATTCATGTACTCATCTATCTTCTGCTGTTCATCATCAGTCAGCATGCCATCTTTCATATAGTTGTCTGCTGCCTGATTCAACATATAGAGATAAGTATCCAGTTTCTTTTGGTTTTGAAGAGGCATCACGCCCATTATCTGCTGGCAAATTTGCAAGACCCGTTGCAGAGGTTTCTGTCCAGTAAAGTACTCAGCCAGGAAGCCACGTACCATCTTCTGGCACAGCTTATCCAGTGAACCATTCACGTTAATACTTTGGTAAGACACACCAATATTATGTAGAAAGTCCTTTATGAGATCTAACTGATGTGAGTGAAAAGGCCAACGACTTTGCTCCGTATATTCATCAATGCATTTAGCTGACGATATGGCTATATCAGGATCTTCCACATAGTTCTCTTTTCTAACCTGAGCAATAATTGAATTTAAGTCACTCACCTTAATAGAATCCATAAAATACCTGCGTATCCCATTCTCAAGAGATGTTATCCCTTGATTGTGTTTTTCCTCGCACTCCTTATGCACGTGCGAGAAAAAGCCTGCATCTTCGCCACAATACTTACACTGTCCCATACCTCATTCCTCTTCTTCAGGATTCAATTCATTATATTCATCAATCCATTCTTTTAACTTACGCTGTAGTAAGTCTTTGTCTGGCAAATATAGAGAATACTCTGCTGCATAGATATTAGCATCCTTAGGCAACGTCAGTTCCACTAGTGCATCGTTCTTTTCCTTGCATAACAGAATGCCAATGGTTGGATTCTCATGGGGCAGACGCACATAGCGGTCGTAGTAGTTGACGTACATCTGCATCTGTCCCAAATCCTGATGCGTCAGTTTGTCTATCTTCAAGTCAATCAGGACGAACGATTGAAGATAACGATTATATAGCACCAAGTCAACATAGAAATTCTCTTCATCAAATGTAAACCGTTTCTGACGTGCTTCGAAAAGGAATCCCTTTCCTAATTCAAGGAGAAACTGCTGCATCTTACTGATGATGGCATTCTCTAATTTGCTCTCAGAATATGCAGAGTCGGGCTTTAACCCTAGGAACTCTAATGTCAGAGGGTCTTTAATGATGTCCGAAGGCTTTTCGATGGTCTGTCCTTCACGAGCCAATCGCATCACCTCATCCTTATTACGACTTAATGCCAGTCGCTCATAAAGGCTGCTGCCTACCTGCCGACTCAGAGCGCTCACTGTCCATTGCTGTTGAGCTGCCTCTATCTCGTAAAAACTGCGAGCATCTATGTTCTCAATGCGCATCAATACCAAATAGTGCGACCATGTCAAGGTAAAACGAGGTAATTGAATTGTGGCAACGGCATTGCTCCAATTCGTATCTTTCTCATTTTCAGTCAAATTATAAATATTATCCAATTGTGGCAATGGCGTTGCCACAATTTCAGCATTGTTATATGCCATATAAAATTTACGGCATCTTATTAACGTGTCATAGCTCCAATCTTTACCATATCGTTCTATCAGCTTGACAGAAAGATTCCTCAATATCCGTTGACCATATGCAGCACGTTCCCCCTGCTGTTCATCTTCAAAGATATAACGACCTACCTCGAAGCGAGTTTTTACCTCGGTAACATTTACTGTATTGACGACATGTCGTCTCGCCTGCTCTATCAGCGTCGAAATACGCTCAAACAGCTGGTCAACCCTTGCTAAATCTTTTATCTCTTGTTTCATATTCATCTACAAAGTTACACTTTATTTTTGATTCTACCTAAACTTCTAAACCTTTTTATAAATATGTAGGGAAAAAGCAGAAATGTTTTATTCATGGATAAACTATTTTAGTTATAATATAGTTCACCATCGCTTCGGGAGTTAAATAAGGATTTAAACAACATCCTTTATCGTCTATGACATTCAATCTGCGCAAAACTCCATAAATATCATTCGAGAGCTCTTTTCCCTCTTTTAAAGAAGACAATTCTCTGTTTATAACTTCTACACTGATATATTTGAATTTATAAAGTGTCCTTATTATCACTTCCAAATATTTACGTTCTAATGATTTTCCACTTGATAAAGGAATGTTCAAAATCCGCTTCTGAATAATATAGTCCCGATATAGTTTACGTAAGGCTTCTTCTGAGTCTATTGTCATGTCGTAATCATCAGAATTAACATTAAAAAAATAAACTCCCATTCCTTTTAAAAATCTAAACAATTGAAAAGCTTCATTCGATTCCATCCTAAGCTTATTCTGAAAGACATCAAAATCCATATGTGCATGATATGGAACATTTTCAAATAGTATAGGATATAAACTCATTATGTAATCTTCAGAATAAGATAAATCATTACCCATTATCTGCGTATGAATAGTAGGATTATCTCTTGTATCAATTGTACCATGACAATGCACTTTGTTTGTAACATTACAAAAAGTGCTTAATATTTCATTTCTAGGAGCTGTTGTCGTACTTAGATTTAGCCCTTTTAATATGCAAATTATGACATTATCAATAACTTCTTTTCTAAAGCCATAATTATTATAAACTTCATTCTCTATCTGACTGGTTATTATCGTTAATTCACTATCTGAAGGGTTCCCTAAGAAACGATTTAAATAACCACCATTAACCAATGCTGTTAAGACTGTCTTTCCTGCGGGGTTATCTCTAAACGAATAATAATCAGCTAATGCATTCAAGAATCTCTTTTCGGTAATAATATCCTTACCGAATAGATCCACAATTGTTTTTATTGCATCATGCAGTTCCATAAAAATCTTTTATCTTATATTCTGCTTACAATACTCCTCAATTCCATTTCCCTAATGATGCCAAAAACTTATTTAAACTATACTCATCATGAATTAGGACTTCACGAGGTTTTGATCCAATAGCAGCGCCAACTACACCTGCTTTTTCAAGCTGGTTCATCAATCCACAAGCTCGATTGTAACCAATAGCAAATTTTCTCTGTACAAGAGATGTTGAGCCACTTTGAGAATCTACGACCAAACGTGCTGCTTCTTCAAAAAGTGGATCCAAGTGGGCCATATCTACATGATTTTTCGTTGTATTATCTTCAACTATATAGGGAGGCAATCCATAAACCATATTATACCCCTGCTGATTCCCTATAAAATCATTAACTCTATCTATCTCTTCTGTATCCATGAAGGCACACTTAGAATTTTCCAAAATGATGCCGTTAGTGTAAATCATTTCACCGGGTCGTTGTAGTTTCTCTGCTCCTCCAATACCAAGAATGTTTCTTGATTCATTAACAGATGTCACTCTAAAAGCAACACGCGATGAGATATTAGCCTTAATACCTGAAGAGATAACAGTACCAACTGGGCGTTGGACAGAGATAATTAAGTGAATACCTACTGATCTTCCCATCCTTGAAATGTTTTCTAAGGGAGCTCCTATAACTTTCCCATAATCGGTTGAAATAACATCGTATTCATCAATTATTACCACAATATATGGCATATAGTGATGACGTTGGGAAGGGTTCAGTTTTCGTAGGCAGAATTTTCTATTATAGTCTTTTATGTTCCTTACTCCAGCATCCTTAAATAGTTCCAATCGATTCTCCATCAATCTTAATAGTGAAAGGATTACTTCTGACATTCTACCCATATCCGTCACAACAGGATTATAATTTAATAGGCCTGCCAGAAAATAGTATCTTAGAGGATTATATAAAGAGAACTCTATCTTTTTGGGGTCAATAAGTACCAGCTTCATTTCCGCTGGATGCTTTTTATACAGAAGTGAAGTAATAATAGTGTTGAAGAATACAGAAACGCCCATACCACTGGCACCAGAAACCATCAAGTGAGGGGCCTCAGCCAAATCAAACATCAGTATCTCTCCATTTTCTTTCTTTCCGACGGCACATGGCAGCTCCATTGTTGTATTCTGAAACTCGTTGGATTCGAATACACTTTTCAATGATATTATCTCTGGCTCAGAAACATAATCTTCTAACAAATCCAATGTCGGATATTGATAGTTGGGTAAGTCATCCTTTGGATTGTAAGGTCCAATAGGCACAGGTGTGGGTGACGGAATGGGAGGTGGAATATTTGCAGGTTGCTGGTTATTCTGCTGTGGTGGGAAGTTTTTTGGCTGAATCTGAGAATCAGTAAATTGAGGCTGTGGAGCCTCTTCTTTCTCGCTGTATTGTGGAATCTTTGAGCTAAATTTCAGTCCATAACCAATACTTTGCACAAGATATGCAACGATTTCTTCCTTTGCTCCAAATACATTTGAATATTTTGCAGCTAAATTCTTTGAGTCCAAGCACCAATTAGTCGATTGAATTATTTTCTCAATATAACCGTTTGCCTGCATATTTATAAGAATATGCTTAGCTGCAGGGATATCTTTGAACACTTGAAAATCATTCAAGATATTTAAAAGACTGCGTTCATTCAAATAGTCTGCACCCCATTTGTTTACCACATAGCGAAATGCCTCAGGAAGATTCTGAGGGGCAGGAAAGATTTCCGCTGGCTCCGGATCTTTAAAAGAGACTATCCCTTCGACTATTTCATCATTTTGCTCTTCTTTTTTTGAGCCAAACCATTTTGAAAATATATTCATTGTTGATTATCTGACGTTTTTTCTTTTCTACTTCTTAACTCATCCATATAGCCTGCAGTAATAATACCAGAAGGCAAAGCAATAATGGCGATACCAACCATAGAGGATATAATGCTAATGACTCGACCCGTATCTGATATAGGATAAAGATCACCATAGCCTACTGTTGTCAACGTACATGATGCCCAATAAAAGGCATCAAAGAAATCATCAAACAGGACTTTTCCTGTAAGCGGATCAACCTGTTCCTCTGCATTGAACATAATAAGAGCTGTAATAAATATGTAGAATAATGCAAGGGATAAAACTGTCAACAACACTTTACTTTGCTTACGTATAACGGACATAATGATTTCTAATGGCTCAAAATACCTGATAATCTTAAAGATTCTCAAAATCTTTAATAATCGTGATACACGGAAAAGTTTGAACGTAGGGCCAAGCAGATTGAAGATAGGTAGGATTGACAGCAAGTCAATAACGGCCATTGGAGTAAATGGATAAATCAGAAAAGCAGCCATCCTATTCTTCTTGGATTTAAAATCTGCTGTGCACCAACGAAGGATATAATCCACAATAAAGCAGATTCCTGAAATTAGGTCAAAATACCAAAAAATCTTGTATTGTGTTCTGAACATAAGAGGAAGTATGCCCATAACAATTGCAACCAGCATCACGATGTCATAAACGCGAGATGCATAAGTTTCCTTATTTCTTGGTTCTACAAGTCTGTATATTTCTTTGCGTAGTTGCATAGTTTTAGGATTTACATCTGCAAAGATAAGAAAAAAATAGATAACAAGAAAAAAATCTACAAAAAAGTTATTGTGTCTTTTTAGGACTTTTATTGTTGTTGTTCAGATATGATTCAAGAACAAACTATTTGTTGTGCTGCCAACAGTACACAGAACCTCTTGATGCGGTTCTTGTACATCTGTATCCAGCTCTTGTAATAGCTTGACATCTCCCACTACTTATATTACCTTGCTTTACAGTTTTTTTTCTATGCCTTTGATTTTCACTAGTGTTAATATTGTTTGTATTTGTGATTTCTCTTTTGTGTTTTTTCCCATGCTGACGGATATGACATCTTGCTCGATATTTATTGTCAATACTACTAGCTATTATATAACAGTCTCTATCTTTATCTAAACTATTCTTCATTATATGAACTATTATACTAGAATCGAGGGGAGTGAATCTTACCCAACTATTTGCATTTGACGGTTCAATTTTAAGTGAATAAGGAATGGTGTTCTTAATATAGATACGACGTGAAATAGAATCTGAATCAAGAGACAACCCGTCAGTAACAAAATAAATCGGGTTATTATATTTACCTGCTAATCTTCTACTATTATCTTCTTTGATTCTGAAAGTATCTTTAAATTTTTTATCTTTACTATATGCAATTATATTACATTCCCTTACACTTCCACGTTCGCGTTTTGCAACATCAATTATAAGAACATCGTCAGATAAACTCCATTTAACCCATTTATCTGCATAAGAAGGCTCTATCCTAACTAAGTATGGAATATTATGATTTATCTTAACCGAAAATTGACACGAATCATTATTAACAACAACTTCGGAAGAAGCGAAACGAATAAATGGCTTCCCCTGAATTTTCTTTTGACTGTAGCCTATACCAAGCCCAAACATCAAATACAAAAACATTGTAACATAATATCTCATAGTTTTATTGATTTTAAACCATTATACAATTTCTGGGATGTTGCAAACAGTCCACAACATTTTTCTTTCATAACACACTCGTCACAGATATCCAGATATTTGGTTTTCCAATCTGAGATACTTTGCGCTGCGAAATGATGGTATTCTTGTGGAAGCAGGCAAAGAGGAATATTGAAGATGGATGACGGAATGGTCCACTCATCTAAATATGAAATGGCTTTGCACAATTGAGGGACATAGTCGATTGGCTCAATCCAAATATGTTTGGCATTCTTTGTGGCATAGCCAGTATCCTCCATCGCCATCCATGCTGTCCAGGCGACAAAATAGAGATTCTTAAAGATATACTCTGCCATTTGAGGGAGTCGCTGGTAATTCATTTTGTTAATGACAATGCGCAATTCCACAGGGATCCCCTCGTCTGCGAGATTATACAATCCAAGCATGGTTTCGTTGAAGGATCCTTTAGCTCCAGCTATCTTATCATGATCACTTGCGTAATCAGAATGAAGTGGAACACCTACAAACACTTTATCTCCACCAGCATCCTTCAACTGATGGACAAGATTTTTATCCTTGAATGAACGGCCATTACTCAATATCTGGATTTCTGTCTCTGGTAATTCTTCTCGTGCTATTCTAACCAGCTCGAGAAATTGATCTCCTGCCAATGTAGGTTCGCCACCTGTAATGCAAACTACCTTTGTTTCTTTAGGGGCAGACTTAATAAGAGCCTTGTTTCTCTTGAAATAATAATCGAAGTCATCTCTTTTCTTAGGAGGCTGGCAACACATGACGCAATGATTGTTACATTGGTCTGTAACAAACAAAACGTTGCTATTCGAATCTATTTCAAACTTCTCTTTCATCTTAACCAACTTCTGAATATAGGCAATACTTCTTCTCCCCTCTCAATTATCAACGAGATTAAATACTCAATGATGGCCTTGTTTTTCTTGCATACAAAAGAGGAAGGTCGGAATCCATACATATCTCCCTGAGTAGAATGGTTACGAACAGGGTCTGCACCACAATAGGCTTTTACGGGACAGTCTGAACAGCCTGCCAGAGCTTCGTTAGCCCATATCTTACCCATCTTTCGAACTTTCTCACCATAGACTATATCCTCGTACCTGTCTGATATTTTACCTAAACGGAAGGTATAATCACCATTTTCAGCCAGCATTCTAGACTCATCAGAGGCATACACATAACCATCATAGTTATAGATGAGAACAGAATTAACAGTACCTGCAGGTGACTGCAAATCCACAAACCCTGTAGTATATGGTGTCAGCATCTTGCGCAAAATAATCGTGGCATAATCTTCCCTGAAAAACGTGCCTTGCTTGTTTATATCAAGGATATAATTGAGGGAGGTCTTGTAAAAATCTACAAAACGATTGTTATATAACTCCCAATTATCGTTATCTGTAGCCAGACCATAGGGATTAAGGGCACGAAGGAAAATGTCAGTAAATCCATCCTGCACGTACTCATCTACAATTTCTTTAGGATAATCTAATGCCAATTCTGATGTAGTCATTAAAGCAGAAACGTATTCATGCCCTAAGACTTCTCGCGCCTTTTGAATACCAGCCATAGTCTTTTCATAACTATCTTCACGTCCTCTATTCTTGTTGTGGATAAAGGCTGGCCCATCTAATGACGTTGAAATTAATACCTGGTATTGTTTGCACAAGTCCAACAATTCGTCAGTCAGATGTCTGCAATTGGTACATAGTACATAAGACAGTTTCCTTTTTTCTGTCTGGTTTATCTCCACTGCTTTTTCTATTCCAAATCTAATTAGTCCAGGTTCCAAACTAGGCTCACCGCCCTGAAATTCCATAGTAAGGCTTGGTGAGGGCGAACGAAACATCAGTTTTACAGAAGTTTCCATCATCTCATTAGTTATAGAACAATGGGCACTCCCTTCTTCTCTGCTGGATGCCTGACAATAGACACAATTCTGATTACATCTTAGCGTCAGGACAAATATATGCAGGGCAGCCCTGTCATCAAGGAAACTCTTTTTCAATCTCAGTCTGGAGGCATAGATATCAAGAAGCGATGGCAGTAATTCTTCTGATATAAAGGAATGGGCAACAAGAGTCTTGTATAATTCTTCGTCTTCAAGTGTGTGGTCAACTATTTTCTGCGCTGTTCCTATTGGGGTAATCAGCATATCACCCAGTTCGTTTACCAAGACTTCCTTCCCTGATAATCTGGTAAAGTTAAATGGCAACAACGCATATTTCTTCATTCCGTGATTTCTTCTTCTGTCAGGTCGTCAAAATCTCCAAAGGCCTTTGCATACAGGATAGTCTTTATGTCCTTTGTCTCATTCTCTATCACCTCACGCAGTTTGTAATCATTCAGCCTTTGATAGAATTCTTTTTCAAGACTTGGATCAACTGAAACATTCTCTATGCAGACAATCTCTTTGTCGCCATCAATATTTCGAAGAATTGTATATTGCCCAGAAAGCCAATATACTACTTTAGAAACACAATTATCAGAATATATACGTCTGTCTATTTGTATCGTCATTTCTTGAATTTCTTTAATTTGGCGATTGTCGGCGAATCAGGAATGCCTGTTACTTCCAGCTTATTATATGCTTGGAAAACTTTTAACGCTGTGACTATTTCGTCATTATAAACGGCATGTCCAGACTTGTATTCCATCTTTGATGGGTCAGGGGTATAACCTGCTGCCGTCAGCAACTCTACCAAGAGTGTAACATCATAGCCATAGATGCCATTTTTCAGCTCACGGAACCCCAATTCAACTGTTGTCTTTGTATTGTCCCATGATTTCAGAGCATTAATAGTGACATAGTCGGCTGTGCCCATAACACTTAGATTGGCATCTTTCTGAAAGTGTTTAATTGCTGCTGCGACATTTGTGTCATATAATGCATATCCTGCCTTCTTCTTGATAAGATTCTCCTTCAGATATAAATTACTAACCAAGTAACTCGTCAACTTATCAACGTCACTTCCATATATACCCGTCTTTAGGATTCTGTCACCTAATGAATAGTCGCCTGGCGTCTTGGCAGCGGGCTGTGGTGCAGAATAAAGTCCTGTGGCGCGCGGCGTCGAGCTTGTCGATGACGAACGTGGTGAGGAGTATGAACTGCTTGAACTTGAATAGTGCGAGGAATGAGAACTGTGGCTGCGATACCCAGAACTATGGCTGCGATGAGAGCTGTGGCTTCGATGAGAGTAATGGTCATTCACCATCGTCATCCTACCAGTGGGACTGACCTTCACAACATTCTTCATCACTTTGCGTTTGATAGCACCCACCTCATCTGCATCATCCTCATTCAAATCTGTTTCTGGGAGAAACGGATTCTGAGCCTTGGCTTGACTATGGAATAAAGACAAAGCTGAAGTCAGCAACAAGGACTTTATAATCTTCTTGGTAATCTTATTCATCGTTCTTTTTCTTTATGAAGTTTAACCAGTAGTCATCTGGCGATAGTTCCAGCAGGTCTTCCAGCACTTTCTTGCCGTTCTCATTGAGCCGGCCGTTATTTGCTGATATGATGGTGATTAGGGACAATTGGCCGTTCTTGACTTTCTCATCTATAACTTTTTGTAAATCGTCCAGTTTCTCTCTTACAGCAGCTTTCTCTTTGTCATTTAGATCCAACAACAGTTCTGATTGTAACGACTGACTAGCAATCCTTAGATTGGTATTACCTCCTTCTTTAATAAGGTGATCTGCCAAAGAGTTCATCTTATGCAGGGCATTAGTCTTATAGGTGCTTTCATTTAAAGCATTATAATCTCTGTATGCAGTTGCGTAACTTGAAAATGCATTGGCGTATTCACTATTAGTAAGGTATGTGTCACCATCATGAATACATGTTTCGAAATGTTCCCTGTCGTCGGCTGCACTCATATATAAAGCTCCATATCCTCCACCGATGACAAGCGGTATAGCTAATGCAATAAGAGCATATTTTCGGATGTTATTCTTCTGTGAGGAGTTGTCGGAGGGTATGATAACCTCTCTTTTTTCTGCTGGTGGTGCTTGTGGAATCGGAGTTCTCTTCAAGCAGGGTACATCAGTGTACCACCCTATTCCATATCCAATGGAGAAGAATATGTATTGTGTCAAAACTTCCTTGAGCCCATAACTTGATGATAATTCCTGGGCAAACGTTTTGATTTTGATATCATGATTGTCTCCATTTTGGTCAACAGTTAGCATTTTCTCACCATAACCAGCTCTCAATATGACCCTAAGCGTGTTGTTTACAGCGGGTGTTTCGTCCAAAGAAACAGTGTCGCTAATGATGTTCACCAAACGGACATCACCAATAATCTTCTTGCCATATAGATTCACAACATCCTTGATGGCATAGGGTAGTGTTTTCAAGACTTTCTGTTTCTTGGCCATATTCTATTGTTTGGTGAATATAGTGGATAACTGCTGCATCAGCATATCGTACTTATACAGTAGCTTAATACGATTTTCATTGGCACGCTCGATATCCTTTTGGGCATAGTCGAAGTCAATACGTGTTTTCTCATCTGATACGGACGTGATGCCGGCAATCTTTGATTCCAACATCTCAATGCGCTCATCAATCTTATGGATGTTGTCTGTGACCATGTCTATCTGATACTGGATGAATTCTGAAATATGGGCTTGCAGTACACCTATATTATATATAAAGGCGATAGACATATCATCTTTGCTGCCAATCTTGCTGAGCTGGGGCAGGTCTGACTCAATAGACTGGATGGTAGCGTCGCGTCCTTCTGTCACCAACATCTTCACCACCTGGATATAGAAATTCACCAGGTTGGCATCCTCGCCAAACGAATCGTCCATACCATCAGAGCCTAAAAAAACAGCCATGGGGAAACATCCGTCGCCCTCGTAGCAATAACGGAACTCATTAATGGCATTGGAATCGCAAAGGGAGGTAGTCTTGTTCAGGAAACAACGTTCATCCCATGGGATAGGCTCATGCCAAAAGGGCTGCTGCTGGAACGAGATGCATTTCCCATCGCCCAGATGGAAGGCAAACCAGTAGTCTGGAGTCTGCACATACACCATTAAGGTGCAACCATAAAGCTTTTCAAAAGTCTCGCTGCTGTTCAGTTCATCAAGATACTTCTGGGCCACGTGCTCCTGCTCCCATTCACTCATAGGAGTATGGGCTGCATGGATGGCTATTCTGTTGTTCCATTGGTAGATAATCGATGAAAACAACTGACGAAAGGCCTTGTCAACAGGAGTCTGTTTCTTTAGGACTTCTTCAGAGGTGATGGCTTCCACAGCTGTATATGGCTGGCCAACAAAAAGACTCTTGTCAATAGAGGAGGTGAAAGTCTTGACGCTGTCGAATATCACTTCAACAGCCATTTTTGCTCCAACATCACTACGGAAGTAGCGCTCCCCACCATGGCCGTCGCACACGATGGCTATAGCCAGCCCATCTTCATAGACTGCACTAAAGGAGGCATCCTGACAAGGCTTGTTGTCGGCCTTGTGGCTTTCTCCCTGACAAGAGAAATTATAGCACTCTACCATTTATCCCCAATCGTCGATGTACTGGCTACTGTCAACTGTTGAAGTAGAGGCGGCAGCTTCTGCGCCATCGATATTCTGAGTGGCATCTTGCACGTCCTTGATGACTTGCTCCTGCTTGGTGGTTTCACCAGCCGTACTGCTCTTACTGCCAATCTGAGACGAGGTGACAGCCACAATGCGGATAATCTGCTTGAGGGCATCGATGTTGTGAACGGTAATGACTGCCTCTGAGGAACCTGTAAAGTCTTTCAGTACGTCCTTATCAGCGTCTTCGCCAATGGCAATGGCAATCTTGATGGCCGACTTAAACCAGTTGTTAGCCTGCAGCTTGGATAATCCACTATAATAGTCATCAGTAGGACCACCATCGGAAAGCAGAATAATGGCGGGTGCAAAGGAACCGCTGGCAGACTGCATGAAGCCTCCATTACGAGAAAGTTTGGCTGCCAACTCTGCACAGGCTCCGCCAAGTGAGGTGAGGCCACCTGCAGTAACATCCTGCCAGATAAAGTCACTTGCGGCCTTCGGCTCGTCGTACAGCCAGTTTACACCACTGGAAAACTCCAGAGCTGCCACTTTGATTTCTGCATCAGGATTGGTTTCCGAAATATCGTTAAGAATAGGAAGCACATTGACCACGGCGTCATTTACTGCACCAATCTTGTTACCTTCCATACTGCCTGATGTGTCAATCAGGAAAAACAGTGTCATCGTTCTGCGAGGAACACTTACGGTTTCATCTAAAAGTCCCATGTATTTAAAGTTTTAAGTTGTTATTACGCTATGATTTCACCCTTGGCACCTACGGCTCCCTTGATGCTGGAGCCAAAAGATATCTTCAGGCCGTTGAGGATGGGCAGAAAGTCGCCTGGAGCCACCACTTTTACCTTGCCGCTGGGCGTATCTACGTGCCATTTGTCCTCAGAAAGGTTACGGATGACCAGCAGGTTCTTGTCTGTGGGGAAGTAATCGACTTCCGCATCTGGTATGTTGTCGTTGTCTATGTATAGCTTGGTGCCTGCAGTCAGAATCTGGGTACGCGTACCAAGTTTCATCTGCTTGCTAATGTCGATATCCTTGCCACAGTTGATGCACTTCAGGTTGTTGTCATTGGTGTCGATGAAGGTCTCTTCGTGACAGTGGGGACATACCACTAGTTCGTCGCGAACCTTGGCAATAACACGTTCCCACTCCTGCTCAATCATTCGTTTGTTAGGATTGCGGAGTTTTTCTTCGCTGAACTGATCTATAAAGGTCTGTTTCAGCAAAGAGGGGAACAAGGGCCAGCGCTTGATGACATTCTGATGGACACCACGCACAGGCAGGTTTGACTTGTCATCGGGGTTATATACGAACAAGGCCTTGCTGCCATAGAATTCCTTTTCGAACTTCTCTGTCATACAAGGACATGCTACCACCTTTGCACCCTCAAAGGGATGGTTGGCAAAGAACAGCATGAAGAGGATTACTGACAGGGAGAAGCGGTCGCTATACTTGTCAGGCACTCCTCCTGCCACAATCTCTGGTGCCATATAGCGAGCCTTGCCCATGATGCCAGATTTCTCGCCCTGTGGCATCACATTGTCGTTGTCGCAGATGAGCACGTCGCCGTCTGTAGGACGAATGAAGAAGTTGCCGTCATTCAGATCCTGATAACTGTAACCAAAACGATGAAGCATCATAAAGCCGTTGCAAATCTTCATGGCAGCAGCCATCATAGCATTGAACGACTTGAAGTTCTTACGTGCCAGCAGGTAGTTGCCAAACTCGAAGTAGTCATTGGGGCGCAGCTTCATGATGTAGCCGTAGCTGCCTCTCTCTTTCTTAGTCAGGTATTCCGGCCAGATAAAGGCATCTGATGGAGCGCCAGCCGTGATATTGTGCTCCAGGTTCTTATAGAACTTGTTGTCTGGTGGATTCAGATACCACTTCAATGCCATCTGCTGTCCGCCAACCTCAACAAGATAGACAATACCTTGTCCGCCTCGTCCGAGTTCTTTGATGACAGTTGCCTGACTGCCTATTGTCAAATTTACTTTGGTACCTCGTTGTAATTCCATTGTCGGTTAGTTTTGTAATAGTTTCGCAAAAGTACAAAATAATTTACTATGCACCAAACTTTTTCCCATTTTTTTGACATTTGCATATTTTGTTCCGATTATTCTCTCATCACTGCTGAGAGTATTGGCCAGTTCTTTATTGGTTATATAAGGGCTCTCTCATCGGTCAGTCGAATGATTTTCTCCATAGTTTTCTCCGTAGTTACAGGGTTATCTTCCAAATCAGTCCACTATTGGGGCTTTCTTTTTATGACAGCAAGGGACCGACATTAGGTGGCGAGGATGGAGGTTATAAAGTTATAACTTATAACTCCTGACATTTACATTCTTTTTTTTGATTTCAGTTATGTCAGATGTCAGTTTCCTCAGGAGGGGTGGCGTTTGTTAAGAAAAGGGAAGAAAGAGTATCTACTTTATATATAATATATATATTATATATAAAGTAGAGGTTGAAAGGAGAGAGTTACAGGGCTCGCCAAGAAAACTGACATCTGACATAACTGAAAGAGCAGCGCAGAAGGGCGGAAATTTACATATTTTTACAATTGATTGCTTGGATATGTGACGAATATTTCGTACCTTTGTAGTGTCAAAAAAAGAAAGAAAACAAGGCCCCGCCGCCTCGCGGCAACGAAGGTCGGAGCAAAGACATCCGGAGGTCGGAGCAAAGACGTTCGAAGGCGGAGGCTAAGAAAAATGAAAGAATGAAAAAATGAAAGAATGAAAAAATGAAAGAATGAAAAAATGAAAGAATGAAAAAATGAAAAATGAAAAATGAAAAAATGAAAAAATGAAAAGTTGGCTACCGCCAAACTCCTAACTACAAACTACTAACTTTTTAATCTTATCTACTATGAGTACTGTGAATTCTATTGAAGTGCGCGTGAATCTGCGCAAGAACAACAACGAGAAGTCTGACCAGTTCGGACGCTACTACCCTTCTATTGACCGTCGCCGTACGCTGAGCCTGCGCGGACTGTCCAAGCACATCAGCGACCACGGAAGCATCTACACCCGAGACGTCGTCGAGGGCGTGCTGACCAAGCTCACCCAGTGCATCCCTGAGCTGCTCTCCCAGGGCATCCCCGTGAAGCTCGACGGACTGGGTACCTTCTACCCCACCATCGAGGCCGTGAATGGCGGCATCGAGAGCATCGAGGCTGCCAAGGAAGTCAGCGCCGCATCGGTTGTCGAGGGCGTACACGTACGCTTCACCCCTGAGAACGCCGAGCTGGACCGCATCACCTCCAAGGCCTTCAAGGAGCGCTGCTCCCTGGTCTGGGGCGACGAGATCGAGATCACCGGCTACAAGGACGCCCAGAAGAAGTACGGTCCCATCTACCGCAAGACCCCGATCAGCAACCCGACCGTGGAGCCGGAGCCAGAACCCTAGGAATAATTAAAGCCCCTGCTCATGAAAGCGGGGGCTTATTTTTGCTGAGGGCAAGAAGTAGTTTTTTACAACATATACCGGCAGTCAACAACCGGTTTCCCAGTTTCCTGTCTCACATTCTTGAATTCAGGCCATGCGGTGGCAATGACCAGCGAATCGGCCTTTTCCAACAGTTCGCTGTAAGATGTCGTATAGTCCATCGACAAGTCATAGTAGCGCTTGAACTCGCTGATGGCTACGGGGTCATATCCGCAGATGTGCTGATAGCCCTTTTCCAGCAATACACGGATAATCTTGGCGCTGGGCGTATCGCGGACATCATCGCTACCAGGCTTGAACGACAGTCCAAGGATGCCGATGGTCTGGTTTTTATCGTTGCCTATGGCACGTATGATTTTCTGCGCAATGAACTCAGGCATCTGGTCGTTGGTGGAAATGACGTTCTTCAGGATCTGGGCGTCGAAGCCTGCCGTCCTTGCCACAGCATAGAGGGCATTGGTATCCTTGGGCAGGCAGTAGCCGCCATAGCCACAGCCAGGATAGCAGTAGGACGCCATTGTTGCCCCACCCCAACGCTTGTCCATGTGCAGGATGTGGAATGCTTCTGCCACATCAATATCGCCGATGGTGTCGGCTACCACACTCATCTCGTTGCTGTAGCTGATGAGGGTAGCCAGCAGGGTGTTGGAGAGGTATTTGATGAATTCTCCCGTATTCAGCGATACGCAGCAGACGGGTTCCTTGACGCTGGCATAGACCTTCTTGAGCACTTGGGCAGAACGGTCATCGCTCACGCCCAGCACGATGCGGTCGGCATTCATGAAGTCGTCCCAGCAGTGACCTTCACGCAGGAACTCCGGGTTGTTGGCCACTCCCAGGTCTTCCCCTACCTTCAGTCCCTTTTCCTCCAGATAGGGGATGATTTTGCTTGACGTGGTGGAGGGAGGTATGGTGCTTTTGACCACCAGTACCTGGTATTTGTCAGACGGTCTGACAGCAAGCGTCTGGTCAATGGCCGAGAACAGGTAAGCCAGGTCGGCCTGTCCGTTCTTTCCGTAGGGGGTGCCTACGCAGAAGTAGATGCAGTCGCTGTCCTTGACGGCTTGTGCCAAAGCGTCCGTGCCAATGGGGAAGAAGCGCTTGTTGAGGTGACGGACCAAAGCCTCATCGAGTCCTGGTTCCAGGAACGGCAGCTTGCCACCGCTAATGGTTGCCAGACGCTCTGCATTGATTTCCACGCCATACACCGTATGGCCATATTCCGAGAAGCCCAGACTGGTGGTCAGTCCTACGAAGCCCAAACCAAAAACCGTGATTACCATTTGTACTCGCCCTCCTCGCTTTCTTTCAGATACTGCAGGAAGCGGGCAACACCCTCTTCCACGTGAATGGTGGGATTATATCCTAACAGCCGGCGTGCCTTGTCAATCTTCGGACAGCGGCGCTGCGGGTTGTTGGTCAGGTATTCCTTATCCTCGCTCACGGCATACTTCACCTGTCCTGTATAGCCGAAGATGTCCTTGCCGGCCTTGACATAGATTTCTGCCAGTTGGGCAATGGTGATTTCCGGCTTTTCAATGCCAATGTTGAAGAAGTCGTACGAGCCGTGCAGCAGAATCTTGAAGTAACCGCAAACAGAGTCGGCAATGTAACAGAAGGTACGTGTGGGAGTGCCGTTGGAGAGAATCTCAATGTCACGGTTCTGCATCACCGCCAGGGCGAAGTCGGCAGGTACACGCTTGTCGCCGATGCGCATACCAGGACCGTAGTTGTTGAACGGACGGGCTACGCCAATGGGCATACCGTATTTCTGGGCAAAGAGCATGCACATGGTCTCGCCGAAACGCTTCGACTCATCGTAGCAGGCACGGGGACCTGTAGCACAGACATTGCCGTTGTAGTCTTCAGAGGTGGGAACATGTTCAGGGTCAGGGTCGCCATACAGCTCACTCGACGAGAAGAACAGAAAGCCCCTGATGCTGCGGGTAGCATAGAAGTCGAGCAGGGAGCGCAGTCCCCAGATGTTCGCATCGAGCGTCTCAATGGGGTACTTGCGGTAGAACATGGGCGAGGCGATGCTGGCCATGTGGATGATGAAGTCGGCCTCTGCTGCCCCTTCAATGTCGGCTATGCTGTCCTTGATGATGTCAAACTTGCGGAGCGTCACACGGGGGTTCTCCTCCAGCTTCTTGATCCAGCCAGGCTGTCCCAGCATGAAATTGTCAAGTCCGATAATCTGCTTGATTTCGAGCTCTTCTGCCTTGGCGGCAAAGAACTGCATCATGTAATAGCCCAAGAATCCGGCACAGCCCGTAATGAGTACGGTAGAGTCCTTGAACTTGGCACGCTCCTCAGGCGTCAAGCCGTTCAGCGTGTGTTGAATGTCGTTACAAAGTATGTTCATCTTTTCAAAAAAATATCAATTATCAATTATACTTTTGTCCGTAAATCCCAGGGGGCGCAGTTGTCTTCCCACATCTTGTTCAGCTTTTCACGGTCACGAACGGTGTCCATGCACTGCCAGAATCCCTCGTGGCGGTAGGTCTTCAGCTGTCCTTCAGCAGCCAGCCGCTCCAAGGGTTCAGCCTCGAAGGTGGTCAGGTCGCCTTCAATATAGTCGAAGATCTTGGGACTCAGCACGAAGAAGCCGCCGTTGATCCAGCCTTGGTTCACCTGGGGCTTTTCCTTGAAGGAGCGGACAAAGTCCTCGTCATCAATCTGCAACTCGCCGAAGCGGGCCGTCGGATGAACAGCCGTCACCATGGCCAGGCAACCTGAAGCCTGATAGCGGTTGACCAGTTCCTGAATGTTGATGTCGCAAACCGCATCGCCATAGGTCATCATGAAATCCTCATCGCCTATGATGTGCTGCAAGCGTTTCACACGTCCGCCCGTCAGCGAGTTAGCACCCGTATCTACCAGCGTCACCCGCCAGTCACGCGTAAACTCGTTGATATACTGAACGTTGCCATTGCTCAGGTCAATGGTGAAATCATTGTTCAGCGCATAGTACTGCAGGAAATAGTTCTTGATGACCTCGCCCTTGTAGCCAAGCGCCACCACAAAGTCCTTGTAACCATAGTGGGCATAGTGGTTCATGATGTGCCAGAGAATGGGCTTGCCGCCAATCTCCACCATGGGCTTGGGAATGGTTTTTGTGTATTCTGAGAGCCGGGTGCCAAAACCACCCGCAAGAATAACTGTCTTCATAGGCTGTTGATAAGTTTACAAATGAGTGTTATGTCTTCTTCCGTCAGCTCAGGGTGCATCGGGATGGAAATGATACGCGAATAGGTTTCGTCAGTAACCGGCAGGTCGTAGTCGGCCTTGAAATACGAAAGATGGTGGTTGGGGGCATACTGTATGCCGTACTGTATGTCGTGTTCCTTGAGCAATTGCTCTAACTGGGCACGTTTTCCATTCAATACCTGTAAGGCAAAAATATGGGGAGTGATCTCGTTGGCGTAGTCCATAGGAGTGAGTCTGACGTTGGGATTGCCGCTCAACAGCTCCGTATAACGCTGGGCAATGGCCCTACGCCTGGGGGCAAACTCCTTCTCGAAACGCGACAGCTGCACCATGCCAATGGCAGCAAAGATGTTGCTCATGTGGTAACGGTAGCCTTGCTCGGTCACGTCAAACTGCCAGCTGCGCTCACCGGCATAGCGCTTCTCGGAATCTTTCTCCACACCCAGCAGACGGGCATCGCTCACTTTCTGTATCACCTCTTCGTCGGCAGTCAGTATGGCACCGCCTTCACCCGTCGTGATATTCTTGATACCGTCGAACGAGAAGCAGACCACATCGCCCGTGGAGCCGATCTTCTGGCCGTTGCACGTACAGCCGAAGGAGTGAGCAGCATCTTCTACCAGTCGCAAGCCATGCTGACGGGCAAAAGCCTGGTATTCATCAGCCAAACGGCAGTTGCTGGCATAATAGACGGGCATCATGGCCGTTGTACGGGGGGTGATGCGTCGTGCAGCATCCTCCAGGTCCAGCGTCAGCGTATCAGGACGAATGTCACAACTGACGGGACGGCAACCGGCAGCCGTGATGGCCTGATAAGAAGCTACAAAAGTAAAGGAGGGTACCAACACCTCGTCACCAGGTTTCGTTACTGCCTGAATGGCCAGATGAAGTGCTGCCGTTCCGCTGTTGACGCAGATGGCGCGACGTCCACCGCCGATATAGTCCTCCAACTGGTGTTCAAATTCTCCCACCGTGGCCCCCATGCCTAAGTATCCGATATCTTCTATGATATGGGCAACGGCGGCTGATTCCGCTTTACCAACAACCGATTTTGATAGTCTTATCATTTCTTTGTTTCTAATATTTGCTGCAAAGGTAATAAATAGTTGAGTAATTTTTTCTCTTTTCACTTTTTTTATCTTTTTACCTTTTTTCCTTTTTCCCTTTTTTTGTACCTTTGCGGCAATATATTGATACGACTATGGCCAACTACAAAATAGAAGAAATACATCTGTGCATTCTAAACATCCTGGTAAACGTAGATAAAGTATGTCGTGAACACGGGATTCGCTATTGGCTTTCTGACGGCACGATGTTGGGTGCCGTGCGGCACGGAGGCTTCATTCCCTGGGACGACGATGGAGACATTGCCATGCCGCGTCCAGACTACGAACGGTTTGTGGCACACGCCGATGAATGGCTTCCCAAACCGTTTGAAATACAGACATTTGAAAAAGATGAGAACTGCACCAGTATTTTCCTGAAAGTCATTGACGGCAGTACAACGCTCATTGAGAGGTGGTCACTGAACCAGTTGGGCGGTGTGTATATTGATGTGTGTCCCATTGACGGCATTCCTAAACAGCGTTGGAGAAGACGCCTGAGGATAGCCATGGTACACATGGTGAAAAGCTGGATCTATCTGAGAAGCAGAGACCCTTACAAGCGTGGACACGGCTATACGTCGTGGTTGCCTCGACTGTTGCAGGCTACGGTGAAGAATGTTACCCTGCAGCGCTTGAAGAAACGCCTACAGTCTGCCTACGACTATAAAACGTCACCCCTGATAGCTGACTATGACAGCGGTGACCGTAGCACCATGAAGCACGAAGTAATGGGAACACCGACTCCCATTATGTTTGAGGGACATGAGCTGATGGGAGTGGAACAGCCTGACACTTACCTGAAATGTCTCTTTGGGGACTACATGAAGCTGCCGCCAGAGAACAAACGCCATATCCACGGTTTTGACTATGTGGATTTCAACCACTCGTATCACGACTATCATGATACAAGGAAATTCAAATAATAAAGGGTAACATCTCTGATGAAGACGGTGATTGCCAACGGGTATGCTCGTCATGCCGATTTTATCTCCACGCTGCCTGAGGCCTTTGCAACAGGACAGGGTGAGCTGGTGTATGACGGACGTAACCAGGTGCGGCGTTTCACTGACCAGGGCGTTACCCTGATGGTGAAGCGCTACAAGCGGGTGAACGTGGTGCAGCGCGTGGTCTATACGCTGTTCAGGAAAACCAAGGCCTGCCGCGCCTATCTCTTTGCCCAGGAGTTTCGTCGCCGAGGCATTGACACCCCACAGGAGGTGGCTTACATAGAGCAGGGCAGCATGGGGCTGTTCCATACGGGCTACTTTGTGAGCCTTGAAGTGCCTGGAGCTGAGACACATCTGCTGTTACGAGAGGTGAAGGAGTTCAGTCCGGAGTTGGCTGATGCCGTGGCTGCACAGGTGCTGCTGATGCATCGTAACGGTATTCTGCATGGCGACCTGAACCTTTCCAACTTTCTTTGCACGGAGCAGAACGGACATTATCATTTCTGCATGATAGACATTAACCGCAGTCATTTCCGCGAGGGCTTGCCTACGGATGAGGAATGTCTGAAGAACCTGGTGCGCATCACCCATCGACGCGACCTTTACGAATACATTGTCAGGAGTTATGCCCGTCAGCGTGGCTGGGACGAAACGCAAACCGCTACCCGAGCCTTACAGCTGCTGGACCGGTTTGAACACCGATTTTAGTGCAGAAGTCAAGCAGCTGATTCCATACATTTTCTACGGTTGCATCGGCGGCATCAATGCCCCAGGCAAGGACATCGGTGTCTTGTGGCAGCCAGGTGGTTCTGCTGGCAAAGGGCGAACAGATGACCAGCGAGGGCTTGCCCATGGCATGGACGATGTGGCGTCCGCCTCCCTCATTGCCAAAGTAGGCCGTGCAGTTGGCAGCCATTGCCGCTAACTCACGCGGACTGCGGGCCTGAATCTGAAGGAAAATGTTGTGGTGTTTCCCCAAGTACTCATAGATAAGACGGGCATTCTCTGCCTCACGTCCAGGGGCATAGTTGAAGATGAGCTGCAGCTGCGGACAATGGTCCAAGAGTCGTTGCAGCGTCTCGGTCATACGGTCTTCCGGCCACGTCTTGCCCGCCAGTTTCGCCGTCACGCCGACCAGCATGACAGGACGGTTGAAGTCGATGCCTTCCTGCTGCATGTAAGCACGGAAGTCCGCCTTTTCCTGGTCTGTAATGCTGAGCGTGAGGTTACGGTCGATGACTGTAGGCTCCAGTGGTTCAGCCAGTTTCAGGTTATGGGTAATCATGCTTTCGTCGCTCTCACAACCCTCTATGCGGTAGTTGCAGATGCCCAGCGTATAGGGCTTGCGAATGCCGATGCGCCACTTGCTGTCAAGTGAGAACAGCGTGAACGGCAGGGTATTCAGTGTGGAGCGCATGTCGATGATGGCATCGTAGTGTGTCTGATGTACCGTACGCCAGATTTTTCTGATGTAGGTCAGGGTATGGTGTCGCTCGTCCTCGCTGAAAGTGATGATACGGCTGATGGCAGGATGGCCCTCAAAGAGAGGGGCTATCCGCTCGTTGAGCACAAAGTGGATCTCTGCATCAGGAAAACTACGGTGCAGGGTATTGAGCAGCGGCGTGGCCAGAATGGCATCGCCCATCTGACGGAAACGGATAACGAGAATCTTTATCATAATGCATAATGCAAAATTTCAGTTTTCAGTTTTCAGTTTTCAGTTTTCAACTTTCAACTTTCAACTTTCAACTTCCTGTAACATTAGGGTCTTTGGGAATGGTACGGCCGTTCACCAGGTCGTACTTCTCGTCGAACTCCTCCTTGGTACGCTTCCAGCGGTTGTGCGTCCAAAGATAGAAAGCAGGCTGACGACGGATGGAAGCCTCCAGTAACTGGAAGAACCGCACCGTTACCCCATGTTCAGGGAGACTGTCAGGATGGTCGGTCAGCAGCTTGAAGGTGCAGATGTATTGCCCACGACGGGGACGTTCCATATCTACATAGAACACGGCATCGTTCATCTTGCGCATGATGCGTTCACCACCGCTAAATACAGGTGTGTCGTGGTTCAGGAAGCGGAGCCACAGGTGGATGTTCATCCAGCGGGGAGCCTGGTCGCTGATGTAGCCGAAGAGCGAGCGACGGTTCTCACGCTTGTAGGCAATGAGATGACGCAGGATGTCCTGCTTGGGGATGCAGACGCCGCCATGGGCCTTGCGGATGTCGATGAACAGCTGGTCGAAGGCATCGTTGTAGAGCGGATGATAGATGAGACCTGTCACGGCCTGCGGATGACGCTGAAAAGCCAAGCACGTGGCCGAGAGCCACTCCCAGTTGCAGTAATGTCCAAGGATGGCGGCACAGTTCTGTCCCTTGTCAAAACACTGCTCCAACTGCTCCACACCCCTGAACTCAATGTGCTTTAACAGCTTCTCGTCGCTGATGCTGAGCAGCTTGAAGGTCTCGAAGATATAGTCGCAGAACCAGTGGTAGAACTGTTTTTCTACCTGACGGAGTTCCTTCTCGTCTTTCTCAGGGAAGGAGGAGGTCAGGTTCTTCCAAACCACCTTCCGACGGTATCCGACAACATGGAAAACCAGCAGGAACACCCCGTCCGACAACAGGTACAGCAGTCGGAAGGGCAGCAGCGACAGGGCGTAAATAAAGCCATAAAGCAGGTAATAGGGTAGTTTCTTCATCGGTTCATCAAATCGTTGGTGGTGGTTTGCAGAATGGCCTTGTTGATGCGCAGCAGCCGTTCAGGGTCAGCAGTCTGACTGACGGTGAAGCGCTGGGCATCGAAGTCGTAGAGGATATAGCCCGTGGAGTCAATGAGCAGCTGGGCATTGTAATAGTTGTGGACGGCCGTGGGGTAACGGTAGCTCTCCGACAGCACGTCACGGCTGAAGCGGAAGTCGTCATGCGGCAGTCCCAGCATTCCCAAGAGGGTGGCACAGATATCGGTCTGGTTGCAGAGGGCGTTGACAGTCAGCGGCTCCTTGACGGCACCTCCCACCATGAGCAGGGGGATGTGGTTGCGCTTCAGGGGCTGTTGCTCGTCAATGTCCTTATAGTTGATGCCATGGTCGGCCGTCAGTACAATCAGCAGGTTGTCCCATTGCGGGGTGGCTTTCAGCTTGTCGATGAAGTCACCCAGACACTGGTCAAGGTAACTGAAGGCGTTGAGCACCTCATCATCCAGCTTCTTCACGGGCACATCCCACGGCTCATGACTGCTCAGGGTGGAGTAGCCGAAGAGGGCACGCTCCTGCTGCAGGGTGTCGGTGGGCAGTTGGGTAATCCTGTCGTAGAGAGTGCCGAAGGTGATGTCGTCCCTCACGCCCCACTCTGCCGAATGCTGTTCCTCGCGGCTGTAGTCTGCCTTCCACGTCAGTTGCTCCCACCCCGTAGCAACAAGGTAGCTGCGCATGTTGGTGAAGTTGATGTCGCCGCCATAGAGGAAGGAGGTCTTGTAGTGCTCTTTTTGCAGCGTACGGGCGATGCTGGGCAGCGTGCGACTCTTCTCTGGTATCTTCATGACGGAAGTGGCAGGGAACGACGGATAGCCGCTCAGCGTGCAGACGGTACCACGGTCCGTACGCCAGCTATTGCCGTAGCACTGGCTGAACCAGATGCCTTCCTGCTTCAGTTGCTGCAGTCGTGGCATGACGCTGGCAAACTGCTCGCCACAGCTCTCCAAGAGGATGATGACAATGTTGGGCCTATTTGAGTTGAGAGTAGAGGGTTCTTTGCTGTGCAAAGCGGCAGAGTCGAGCGGAGCATTGAGAGTGGAGGGTTGACTGGGATAGACATCCTTGACAAGGGCAGCGCATTCCTCGTCGCTCATAAACTGGTATTCGTTGCCGTCGCCTAACTGATGGTCCAGTGAGGAGAGGAAGCTGAACACCGGATTGACGGCAGCGTGGTTGAGGAACTGGTTCTGGGAGAAATACACCTGTCCGATGTTGGTGGTCGATTCGTCCAGACCGCCTCGAATACCTATAACGATAAGGGGTATGAGGAGGACGTAGATCAGGGTCTGGATGATTCTTGGTCGAGTGTGGAGGGTGTGAGGGTGGAGGGTGAAGGGTGCGTGGTACCCCATATAAATGAGGACGGCAACGATGCCGATAACCAGCAGCCTCATGATGAGGTAGCCCGTAGAGACACTGGCCATGGCTTCTGTGGGCGTTTCCAGATACTGCAGACAGGAGGCGTCCAGCTTGAAGCCCCAGAAAGGATAGAGACTGCTGTCGGCCACGAAGGCAAGGGCAAAAGCGATGGAAATCACCACATAATAGATGCTGAGCAGACGACGAAGCACTTTTTCGTTGTTCCACCAGAGGCTCACCAACACCACGAGAAAGGGAAAGATGATAAAATAGAGGGCAGTAGAGAGGTCGAGCGACAATCCGTGACGCACCACGTCACACAGATCGTTCCAACTGTAGTCATGCCCTTCTTGGTTGTAGTACATGAACGCCACTTTGGCGATGATGAATACCACCACCGTCCACAAGTACGTCTTCAGCAAATACAACGCCCTTTTCATTTTTCTAACTAGCCTGCATATCATGCAGCTTCCTGTAATAACCGTCAACGGACAGCAGCTCGTCGTGCGTGCCACGTTCTACGATACGTCCCTCATGCAGCACACAAATCTCATCGGCATTTCGGATGGTCGAAAGCCGGTGGGCAATGGCTACGGTGGTACGCGTCTTCATCAGTCGTTCCAGCGCATCCTGCACCAGTCGTTCGCTCTCAGTATCGAGGGCCGAGGTAGCCTCATCGAGTATCAGGATGGGTGGGTTCTTCAAGATGGCACGGGCTATGCTGACGCGCTGCCGCTGACCTCCGGAGAGTCGGCCGCCACGATCACCGATATTGGTCTCGAACTGCTGTTCCGATGCCATGATGAAGTCGTAGGCATTGGCTATCTTCGCTGCCTCGGCAATTTGCTCGTCAGTAGCATTATCCACGCCGAACGAGATGTTGTTACGGAACGAGTCGTTGAAGAGGATGGCCTCCTGATTGACATTGCCTATCAACTGCCGCAGGTCGTGAATGCCAAGGTCCTTGACGTTGATGCCGTCGATGAGCACCTCACCCTCCTGCACGTCGTAGTAACGCGGAATCAGATCGACCAGCGTCGATTTGCCGCTTCCGCTTTGTCCCACAAGGGCAATGGTCTTCCCCTTGGGAATCACGAGGTTGATGTCTTTCAGCACCCATTGCTCGCCATAGCGAAAGCTGACATTTCGGAATTCTATTTGATGCTCGAAGCTATGCAGGTGCTTGGGGTTCTCGGCCTCCTTGATGGTGTTCTCTGCCTTCAGAATCTTGTCGATGCGCTCCATCGAGGCCAGTCCCTTCGGAATGTTATAGCCTGCCTTCGAGAAGTCTTTGAGCGGCTGGATGATGCTGTAGAGAATCACCATATAATAAATAAAGGTAGGACCTGTGATGGCCTGGTTGTTCAGCACGAGGATGCCGCCAAACCATAGTACGATGATAATCATGAGCGTGCCCAGGAACTCCGACATGGGGTGGGCCATAGACTGACGGATGTTGACGCGCATGATGTCGTTGCGGTAGTTGGAGTTCACCTGGTCGAAACGGGCGTTCATCTTCTTCTCGGCACAGAAGGCCTTGATGATACGCAGGCCGCCAAGCGTCTCTTCCACCTGACTCATGGTGTCGCTCCACAGGGCCTGCGCCTTGATACTCTTCTGCTTGAGCTTGCGTCCGACGATGCCCATGAACCATCCGAAGATGGGAACGAAGATGACGGTGAACAGGGTCAATTCCCATGACACAAACAGCAACGTGGCAAAATAGACGATGATGAGGATGGGATTCTTGAACAGCATGTCGAGACTCGACATGATGCTGGATTCCACCTCCTGCACGTCGCCGCTCATGCGGGCTATGATGTCGCCCTTGCGCTCCTCGCTGAAGAATCCCAACGGCAGCGACGTAATCTTCTGGTACAGCTGGTTGCGGATGTCACGTACCACACCCGTTCGGATGGGGATGATGGTAGCCGACGACAGGAAATAGGCACTCGTCTTCAGGGCGGTGGTCACGGCAAGAAACAGTCCGATGATGAGCAGTGTCATGGTCTGACCGTACTCGCTGATGAGCTGGCTCACGTAGTAGTTCAGGTTGTTCATCAGCACCCCCTGAATGTTTTGCCAGTCCCATGCCATGGTGGCAGTGGCTGCCTCGGCATCACCCGTCTGGAACAGTATCTGCAGAATGGGTATCAGGGCTGCAAACGAAAAGATGTTGAGCACTGCCGACAGGATATTGAATATCACCGACAGTACCAGGTATTTTTTGTAGGGCGGCACAAACCGCCTCAGCACTTGCAGAAATTCTTTCATCTCTTATCACTTATCACTTGTCAACTGATTTCTGTTCATTCGTTGCATGTATTGCTGTATGACGGACTTCATCTGACGGGTCATGGCCTGGAGTGTGTCCTGCGGCATCGTGCCCACCACATTGTGCTTCAGGAGCGGATCGGTACGATACTGGTAGGCTGCCGTCACCTGCTGTCCGTCAAACTCTATGGCATACTTTCCCTTGACATACTCATAACCGTTGGCACCTGCCACCCAGTGCAGGGCGTAGGAGTCCTCAACAGGCAGTCCCAGCATGTCCTTGCCGAAGGCCAGGTACGGATGGTCGTAATGCAGATAGGAGAGCACCGTCGGCATGATGTCGGCCTGTTCCACTACCCGCTGACGGTCGTAGCCACGCAGGGTGCTGTCAGCTGGGGCATAGAGGATGATGGGCACGCAGTAGTTGCCCAATGTCGTGGTATAGATGGGGTCAACAGGGCCGCTGGTGTGGTCGGCGGTGATGACAAACAGCGTGTTCTGGAACCACGGCTGCCGACTGGCTGTCTGGAAGAAGAGCCGTAGGGCATTGTCAGAATAGGCCACGCACTCCTGCACAGGGTTCTCGCCCTTGGGGAACACGCCTTCGTAACGCTCCGGCACCTTGCAAGGAGCATGCGACGAGGCCGTGAAGACGGCCGTCATGAATGGCTGTTTCATGCTGCTCATAGTGAGGGCATAGTACTGCAGGAACTCTTCGTCCCAGATGGCCCAGGTGCCGTCAAAGTCATCATCACCGTGGAACCTTGGGTCTTCGTTATACTCCGTCCGTCCGTAATACTTGCCGAAGCCCGTTGCCTTGGCAAAGGCTTCAAAGCCCATGGAACCGTTCTGCGCACCATGGAAGAAGCCTGTGGTGTAGCCTTTGTTCTCGCCCAGCTCACGTGCCAGTCCTGACATTTTGTTCAGCGATGCCGGTGTCAGGAAGAGCGGTTCCACAAAGTTGGGCAGCGACGAGAGGATGCTGGGCATTCCCTCAATGCTTCTGCGACCGTTAGCGTAGGAGTACTCCCAAGTCATGGCCGCGTGGGTGATGAGTGAGTCGAGGAAAGGGGTGAATCCTTTGTAGGTTCCGTTGTGCAGCGACTTGTTGTAGAAACCGAAATGCTGCTTGCCGAAGCTCTCCAGAATGAGCACCACCACGTTTTTCGGCTCGAAGGCAACGGAGTCGACAGGGGTGTGTATGGGCGTAAAGACGGCCAGTGCCTCCTGATCACTCATGTAGTCAGGAATGGTCAGCGGTTTCTTGCTCAACGTGCGGTAGATGGAAAACGGCGTGTTCAGCACAATGCCCGTCTCAGCAGGCTGGTTGACGTATTGGTTGGCATTGCTGATAGTGATGGGTCGCACGGCATGGGCAAAGCCGCCACGCATTCCAGCCACACACAGCGGAATGGCAATAAGGAGCGCCAATGTCATGGTGATGTAGTAAGCCCCACCAAACCTCCCCAAAAGGGGAGGCTTGGCCGGCCTAAAGGCCTTCCACAACACCCATCCCAGCACGATGCCCAACAGCACCAAGTACCAGTTCACCAGGAACTGCTCACCTAAGATTTTCACCATGTTGCCTGCCCCTTCGTTGCTGAACTCAGCAAAGACGTCAGCCGTCGTACGCTTGCCAGTGAAGGGGAAGTAGGCACAGTCAATAAGGTTGGCGGCAATGGCCACGAAGTTACAAATCACGTAGATCCAACGCACCACCCTGTAGTAGCCTGGCCGCTCCTTCCAGTGCAGCGGCAGCAGCATGAGCAGGATGACAATAGCGTTGGTATAGAGTATGGCTGTGGTGTCGAAAATGATTCCAGCCTGAAACAGACTGAACAGGTGTCCTGCTGTCATCGTCCCTGAATAGAGTCCCCAGTTCGTCATGACAAAGACAACGCGGCACAGCGTAAACAGCACAAAAACCACCAACAGGTTACTCAGCAGTGCCACAATCGGATTCTTCAACCAGCTCGTTTTATACATTCAACATGAAAGATTAAACATTAAATCTCAATTCATTCGGCAAAGGTACAAAATAATCATAATACATAACGAAGAATTAATAAATATTTCGTATTTTTGCAGGCAAAATAACTGTCATGACAAGAAAAAAACTCAAATGGATACTCCTTCTGCTCCTTGTTGTCGGGCTTTCCCTATGGGTTGCCTCACGCTGGAAGGCCTGGTTTCATAACCCTGAAGAACCCCCTTATACGGCTTCTCCCACGCCCCACCGCGTACTGCTGACCTACGGCAACAAGGACGGACTGTCACGTAACATCAGCTGGCAATGCGACAGCGTGGTAAGACCCTCGTGGATAGAGCTCGTTTGTCTGACGGACAGCACGTCCAGCACACCTGACACCATCCACGCAGAAGGCGAAGTCTTTGTCTCACGCAACGGAAAGGCGGCCTACTATGTGGCACGTCTGCGTCAGTTGCAGCCTGGCCGACAGTATGCCTACCGCGCTGTGACCGACGGCAAATGCTCACCCTACTACACCTTCCAGGTGCTTCCTCCAGAGCGTAACCACCTGTCGTTCCTCTATGTTGGCGACGTACAGGATTCCGTTGGCGGACAGGCAAATGTCTATCTCCGCGAAGCCGTCAGACGTCATCCGCAGACCGAGCTGCTGGTCTGTGGGGGCGACTTTACCGAGCGTCCCACTGACCGCTACTGGGCTGAGGGTTTCCGCAGCATCGACAGCCTGGCACAGCACATGCCCTTCCTCTGTGTGACGGGCAACCACGACTACCTGAAGGGCGTCATCGTGAAGCTGGAACGCCGCTTCCCCCTCATCCTTTCTTATTTCCTTGACTCCAAGATCAACGACAACATGGTCTATACCGTTTGCGACGGCCCTGTGCAGTTCTTCCTGCTCGACACCAACCGTGAGTTCTTCTACCTGAAGACACAGCGCGACTGGCTCGAACAGGAGCTAAGTGCCAGCACGGCCCGTTGGAAGATTGTCGTGCTGCATCACCCCCTGTTCTCTGTCCGTGGAAAAAATAACCTGATTCAGCGTTGGATGTTCAACGACTTGATAGAGGAATACGGTGTTGACCTGGTGCTGCAGGGCCATGAGCATGCCTATGCCCGCATGACCCGTCATACTGACGACGGACAGCCCGTGACGCCTGTCTATACCGTCAGTCATTGCTCACCCAAAAACTATCGGATTAAGCCCGACGACCGCTTCGACATCATCACCAATACCAGCCGTTACTATCAAACCGTTGACATCTCTGGTGACACCCTCACCATGAAGGCCTACGACGTAAGCGGCCATACCTTATGCGACTCCCTGCAGATCCTGAAGCCCACTACAGGTCAGCCAATTGTCCGAGCAATGTCCTTGGTCAAATGACACTTTCGTTGATCCAATATATCCCCGCCCTCGTCATTGCTGATGCAATTAGATGCGGACGGGGGAGGACAATATGATGGATAAAACAAAAATTTTATGCATTTTTGTCTTTTATAAAAGATAAAATTAGTATATTTGCACCAAATTTCTATTATAAAAGACAAAATTCAGATTATGAGTGCAATATTAAGACAGAGTTATCTGGAAAAGATAGAACGGTATTTGGGCAAAGACACCATCATCATCCTGACGGGCCAACGCCGTATTGGCAAGAGCTGTATCCTACGTCTCTTCAGGGATAAGGTGAATAAGGATGAACGTGCAAACATCATCTTTATAGACAAGGAGAAACATGAGTTTGACAACATCAAAACATATAAGGACTTGAACGCCTATATCGATGCAAAGCGCAACAAGGCAAAGACAAACTACATCCTTGTTGACGAGATTCAGGACATTGAGGAGTTCGAGAAAAGTATTCGTAGCTATTACGAGGAGCCGGATATTGAGCTGGTTATAACCGGATCAAATTCGAAGATGCTGAGCAGCGACTTAAGCTCTTTAATAGGAGGCCGCTACAAAGAAATCTATATCCAGGCACTGAGCTACAAGGAATTCATGCTGTTCCATCAGCTCACGGACTCTGACGATACGCTGGCAAAGTATATCCAGTTCGGCGGTCTGCCGGGTTTGGTGAAGATGGGGCTTGACGAGCAGGATGCGCATGAGTACCAGACGGACGTGTACCATACGGTGTTGTTGAAAGACGTGATTATGAGGAACAAGATTCGCAACGTTCCGTTCCTTGAAAACCTCGTGCGTTTTCTGGCTGACAATGCAGGGAAGATTATCTCGGCCAACAGCATTGCCAAGTATATGAAGTCGCAGGGCGACAACGTTACCTCGACGGTTATCATCAACTACACGAAGTTTCTGTGCGATGCCTATCTGCTTCATAAGGTGAACCGCTATGACATTCACGGCAAGAAGCTGTTTGAAAGCAACGACAAGTTCTATTTTGAGGACAACGGTCTGCGGAACACGCTTGCTGGTGGTTCGCGTGAGGGTGACATCGAAAAGGTGATAGAGAACATCGTTTACAACCACTTGATACGTCTCGGCTATGAGGTGACTGTCGGACAATTGCAGGCAGGCGAGATTGATTTTGTCTGCAAGAAACCTCAAGGCCAGAGGATATATGTGCAAGCATCTTATATCATCGCCGACGAAGCCACGAGGGAGCGTGAGTTCGGCAATCTGCGGGCTATCAAGGACAACTATCCGAAATATGTCATATCAATGACCCCGCTCGTAGGCAGGCAGGATTCTGATGGCATTACTCACCTTCATCTAAGACGCTTCCTGTCTGAAGGACTGGAATAATGCTTTATCACAGATAGGTACAAAAAAAGTAACTGATTCACCGTAGTCGCGCACTTTTACACTTCGTCTCGCGTTTTTACACCAACTATGGTTTCCACCTGAAAAAGTGCTCACTGGCGCTCGGCTCTGCCGCTTTGCACCTTCAGGTCAAAGAACCGTCCCCGGCTCGTACGATATTTCCAAGAAAAGACGAAAAACAATTTAGAAAATTTATATAGAACAAAGGCGAAATATTTGGATTATAACGTTTTTTTTAGTAACTTTGCACTTTAAGTAAGTGCCTTCTGATATAAACAGCGGTAAGCCTATCGTCCCTGAAGCATCCTTCGTCTGCCGTCCGCCCTACACTTGTCGGGCGCCCGCCCGACATTCATCCGCCGCCCGCCCGACGTTTGTCCGGCGGGCGCCCCTTTATGACTTTGCCGTAAGCTATCATGACCCCCGCTCGGAGCAATCATTGAGACTGCTCCGAGCTTTCATCGGCTTTGAACCGACCTTTCGAAAGGCCAGGATGGCGCAATCCATGCGTCTTTACGGCTTATTGGCGCGGAATAATTCTATTTCAGCGTTGAAATGCTCAACGATTTCTTCCACCTATTGTACATATTTTTTCTTTGTTTCCCCGTTTTTATACTTGATGATATTTACACCAGACTTAAGATGAGGCCATCTTTTACCGTTTATGTCGAATATCATCCAGGGTTCCTCGACCGTTGTTGGCAATAGGATGCCCGAAGGTTCTACATCGTCAACAATATGAATAAATCTTTGCCAATACTCTGCCGTGACGTAGTTCTGCAGACTTCCTGACGGTACATGCAGTGTTGCATTCTTATAGTTTTTTTCGGTGAACGTATTTTCGAAAATCTCTGCGGGGATGGAAGAATGAACAAAGATGTCTGATATAACGGAACAACCCCAGAAGGCTGCATCTCCAACCGTTTCCACACCTTCGCCTATCGTAATTGATTTCAGCTGTTCACAACTTTCGAAAGCATCCCCACCAATAGAATTCACACTGTTAGGGATAACTATATCGTTCAGTGCACAGCATCCGTAAAATGCTGCATCACCAATCGTTTCCACACCTTCACCTAAAACAAGCGAATTCAGGCGTGTGCAATATGTGAATGCCATTTCGCCTATCATTTTTACATTGTTGCCTATAACCAAAGATTCCAATTGGTTGCAATAGCCGAATGCTTGTTTCTCAATACTTACTACACCATCGCCTGTCACTATCGTCTTAAGGCTCTTACAACCTGCGAAAGCTCCTTCTCCAATGGTAGTCTCACCATTTCCAGAAATAATGATGGCTGTCAGTCCTGTATTATAAAAGGCTTCATTTCCGATAGATTTCACATTGTTAGGAATAATTATTTCTTCCAGTTGATAACAGTTAGCGAAGGCACCAGTACCAATAGTTTCCAAGCCTTCGCCCAAGGTCACTGAGCTTAACCCTCCACAATCAAGGAATGCCCCATTGCCTATCGTCTTAACATTATTGCCTATCGCCACCGATTCTATCTGCCAGCTATAGTGGAAAGCGGACTCACCTATGCTCACCACTCCGTCGCCGATTTCAACTGTCTTGAGATTCCCACAACTCTTGAATGCCTCTTTGCCAATAGCTGTATTACCATTTCCTTGAATATTCACAGCAGTCAGGCCAGCATAAGAAAAAGCAGCCTCTCCAATCTCATTTATGCTCATGGGAATATTTATTGTTTCCAAATTAGAGCATGCCAAAAACGCCCATTGGTCAATATACTCCAGACCCTCAGGAATGATGACAGACGATAAAGAACTGCACCCCTGGAAGGTGGAGAATTCTATTCGCTTCACGCTTGTGGGTATGTTAACCGATTCAAGACTTGTACAACCATAGAACGCCGATTTGCCTATATACGTCACCGATTCTGGCAGGATTATATTCTTCAAACCAGTACAAACATCGAACGCCTGCTCTCCAATACTCGTCACACTGTTGGGAATGTCAATGGAGGTCAGGCTTGTACAACCATTGAACGCCTGCTTTCCAATACTCGTCACACTATTGGGAATGTCAATGGAGGTTAGGCTTGTACAACCATCGAACGCCTGCTCTCCTATACTCGTCACACTGTTGGGAATGTCAATGGAGGTAAGGCCTGTACAATTATTGAAAGCAAAATCGGCAATAAGAATGACATTACACGGTACACCTTCATATTCAATAGTAGGAGGAATAACCACATCACCAGAATAGCCTCCACTTTTTTGCCTGACTTCAGCGGTTTGTTCATCAGTGTTGATATAGTAATTGATGTCGTCAATCTCTGCTTCACCGGTAAAAGCACTGGCCATCAAGGGAAGGAGTGCTAGCACGAATAATACTATAAGTTTTTTCATAATCATATTGTTTTAATTGTTTTATGTTCGTAATTTCGCTGCAAAAATATAGCATAATAACGAGAAAACCAAATAAAATCGAAGGAAATTTTACACCGTTTTTACACCGTTTTTACAC